>Ga0210388_10000028_pt1 | contig 247765 bp, 237 predicted proteins | sample IncBWC19OmetaG_FD_155485 | JGI IMG/M metagenome (GOLD analysis project Ga0210388, IMG submission 155485) | Forest soil microbial communities from Barre Woods Harvard Forest LTER site, Petersham, Massachusetts, United States - Inc-BW-C-19-O ...
TGTCAGGCAGCGTCCGACGCAGCCTCCATGGCGCTTTGAGGCCGCCGCGTGTTTGACCAGCGATAACTAAGGATTATCGGTGGCGGGAGCACACGAGGCTATGGTCGACTCCCGGCTTGTCGCGGCAATGTCGCGGCTTGCGGACCAAGCGGCCGATTTCGCCCCGAACCTCACCTTGCTGTTCGTCACGAACATTCGAGACGGCGAGATCATCGATGTCGGACCGGGCGGTATCTCGAACGTCTCGCAGTACTACACGCGAGAGCAGGCCGATGCGGTCATACGTACTTTCCAGGATCTCGGCGTCACCGTGGAATCGTTCTTCAACGAGCGTGACTTCATCGCCCACGTGATCGATGGGCGGCCCAGAGAGCGCCCTGAAGTCGTGTACACGACCGCAGAGGGGGGCAGTGGGATTGGTCGTCGCGCCCTCATACCATCACTCTGTAGCCTGCTCGGGCTTCCGGTGCTCAACTCAGGAGCACACGCCAGCACTTTGGCAAGGCACAAGCTCCACGCCAACGCGGTTCTACGAATGTTCGGCGTACGCGTTCCGGACACCTGGCAGTTTGACGGTACCGACTGGACAGGTGGGCGAAGGCCGACCACCGGGACGCGCGTGATCATCAAGCCCGCCTCCGAGTCAATGTGCATTGGAATCGATCACGAAAGCGTGCAAGTAGTAGATGCAGGATTTGCCGATTTGGTCCGTACCCGGTTCGCGGCGTTCTCTCAGCCCGTCATCGCCCAGGAATTCGTTTCGGGTGACGAGGTAGGCGTTCCGCTCATTCAGCTAGATGCGACTCATGCGCTTCAGGTGCTCGAGGTACGGAGGGGCAACGGTGAACGGTTCGGCGGTCTCCCGCAGACGTTCGAGGATCATGTGTTTCGTGATGTTGTTCATGTGACCTACCACGCCGCGCCGGAGCAACTCGGGATGATCCAGAGCGCGGCGAAGATTGCGTTCGACGTGCTAGGGATGAGCGGCATCGGCCGTGTAGATTTCCGGGTCGACGCCGATGGTCGTGCTTGGGCCTTCGACACCAATGAGGCACCAGCACCGCTCGCCAAAACCGCGTATGGCACCGCGATGGAGCAACTCGGATTTCCACTGCAAAAGATGCTGGCGGTGTGGCTCGGAATCGGCCTAGCAAAGGCGGGTCTGATTTCAGGAGTCTGACCAGAAGTTCAGGCTGCCAGGCGGAACAAGCCTGCCATAGTAGCTCCAGGCTGGCCCGATCTCGATTCGGCCGCCCTGCAAGAACATCCCGTCCGCGTCCGCACGAGCGCCATGGTGGTCGAAAGTCGGCAACATTTTGGCCACCAACTCATGGCGACGGCGGACATATGGCGCGCCTGGCCACCGTATTTCTTCGACGAACTTGTCTCGTTCAGAGTGCCGGCGCTGGGCGTCGTCAAGATCACCGCGGAAAGCGGCACCTGACACGGCGGTTGAGTACACGTAAAAGTGGAGATAGCTCTCGTCAAGATCGCCCGTGCGCATCTCCTCTTCCAGATCGGTGAGGCGGGCGACACCCTCGTCATCCTGGCCCGCCAGGAGCAGAAAGCCGGCCAGGTTGATTCGTTGGAGTAGCTTGTCACCTGAGCCCTCTGGGCTGTCGATGATCTGCCGCTGCCGGACTATTGCCTCGTCCAGATTGATCGCATCGCTCCGGTACGCCGCCAGCACAAAATTGTTTGCAAAGACATCGAGACGGTGGACGCTGTCGGGAGATTCTGCGGCCAGCTGCTCCGCTTCGCAGGCGTGTCTGTAAGACGCGTCAAATCTGCCAAGCCTGATCTCCATGGAGGTCAGGTTGTTTAGGGCTCGAAACAGCTCCAGGCGATCACGCGTGCCATCGCCAGTCCCCCGGCGGAAGAACTCAACGGCCTCGGCGATCCGCGTCTTCGCCACCTCAGGCGTGTTCACAGCGCCGGCCCGTCGATTCTGGACCTGCAGCATGACGACTGCGTCGGGGTCGTAGCCGGACCGCTCCAGAAGGAGCTGCTCGGTTCGGCTCTCGGTTCTCCGCGCCTCCTCCAACATATTGGCCAGCACCTGGGCCTGTTGAAGCAAGAGCAGGAACCTGATTCGCAACTCAGCCTCGTTCCTGAGTCGCGGCAACCAGGACTTGAGAATCGACTGGGCATCGACGGCGCCATCGGTGGTCTGTAGCTCCATGGAACAGATCGCCGCGAGGTAGTTCCGCTCCGCAGCCATGCAGGGCGTCTCGCCGGCTAGTGAAGTCCGCAGACCGGGAATCGCTCGACTGAAGTCCCCCGCCTCGACTGCCGCATAGCCGTCTGCAATGACCTTGAAGTGGGTGTGCAGGGCAGTATCGGCCGGTGCTCGGCTGGTGATTCTCTGCCAAACACGGGTGCTATCAACGCCACGCCGGATCTGGCTGACGCCAGCCAGCGCGATCATCTCACGCGCATTCTCTCGGTCATCAGCTTCGAGGAGCGCTCGGGCACGGGAAGAGTAATCGCCCGGACGCAGGATCGACAGGCACTGCGTCAGTTTTTCGTAGATTGGTCGCAGGTGCTGCGGAGACTGGTCCCTAAGGATCGCGGTTCGGATGATGTCGTGGCAGAAGGAGATTTCTCCGCTGGCCGGCGCGACGAACCCGATCTTGTCGGCCAGTTCCACCAGGTTTTGTATTTCCGCTCGCTTTTTGTCCGAGATGCATTGCAAGTCGCGCTCAGTGCATGAAAGCCCGAGCACAGCTGCCTGGACGAGCAACTCGGTCACCTCTGGTCGCCAGGTACCAAGAGAAGCGAAGCGTGCGCGCGCAAGCGAAGCGAGAAAGTCGCCGTCCTTAGACGTGAGCAACGAAAGGTTCTCGTTTTCCATTGCATAAGCCGTGACTTGCTCGACCAACTTAAGGTGACCGCCGGTCACGTCGAACAACAGCCGCAGAGCATCGTCCGGTAGATCGCCCTTATAAGCAAACACCTCCAACAATTCCCGGAATTGGCGGCGATCACACCGTTCAGTGCGATGGGTTCGGTCTTTGCACATGGCCACCAGAACATCGAACTTCTCGGCATCAACGGCCGACTGCTCGTCGGCTGTGTCAACAACGAGAACGACCATCGAGTCAAGCGACGACAAGGTCTTGCGCAGCCGATCCGACAGCAACGACCTCAGTAGCTGAAGGGAATCGGTGTCCCACCAATGAGCGTTATCCGCCACGAGAAGCACGTCCCGCGAGCGGCTCAGGTGATTGAGGTCCAAAATTATGGCGCGCTCGCTGTCCGAGTAGGGCTGGAGGGCACGGCCCGTTCGCTGGCGAAACGTCGCATTCAAGAGGTCGAAGATTGAGGTGCCCACAGGCGGCGCTCCCGTGGCCGTCTCGGCTATTCTCACGGCGCTCCTAGCGCCGGTGACTGCTAGATCCGTCCAGTCGCGGTGGGCGGATGAGAGTCCGGTTAGCAGTGGGTAGAGTTCCCGCCAGGAGTTGTCGTCATCTCCCACGGCGACGACGCAGCTGCCACCCGCTTCGCGCCATCTGGTCGCGATATGGCGCGCAATGAATGACTTGCCGGAGCCGGATGGCCCGGTGAGCCGGACGACCCTGACGTCCGGCTCCTGAAGATCCGCCCAGATGCCGTCGGCCGTTCTGTTCTGGCCGAGGAGCTCGGCAAGCTCCGCCACCGATAATCCTTAGTTATCGCTGGTCAAACACGCGGCGGCCTCAAAGCGCCATGGAGGCTGCGTCGGACGCTGCCTGACAGGACTCGGCCTTGACGCGCAGCCCAGCGACTTTCAAGCGCGAGCGGGGACGTGAGAGCTCTAGTTCAGAAGCTTCCCGACGACGTCGGCGTCGGAGACAACCCGCCTGAGCGCCCCGTCGGAGACGTGCGTGTAGATCTCGGTAGTGCTGAGACTTGCGTGTCCTAGAAGACGCTGGATATAGCGGATATCGACGCCCGACTCGATCAACTGGGTGGCGGCTGTGTGTCGCAGCATATGTGGCGTGACCCGGATGCCAAGACCTGCATCTCGTGCCGCGTTGACAAGCCTAGCTCGCATAGCAGGCGCTGTGAGCACCCCGCACTGCGCGTTGAACAGGAGGTTTGAGTGGACAAGTCCAAGCTCGGCACGCGTCTTGAGATACGCGCCAGTGAGACGGGTAATCCACTGGTTTGGCAAGAACACCTGCCGCTCTTGGCGTCCCTTTCCGACGATGCGTAGAGCCCTGCCCGGTAGGTCGATATCGTGGCACTTGATGCTGACGACCTCGTTCACGCGCATGCCTGTCGCCACCATCAACGTGACACCAAGCAGCGTGGTTGACTGATGGGGATGACGTAGACCCACAGAGAAGTCGTTCACGTCGTCGATGCCTGCCTTCTCCCGAAGGGAACAGAAGAGCTGCTCCAACTCGTGCGTGGGCACGACGCGGGGTAGCTTGCGTGTCCGACCCCCAGCCACCGTCGTGCCGATCCATGGGTCGTCATCCAGAAGGTCGCATGACTGCAGCCACCTACAGAAACCGCGGAGACCCGACGCCCGACGCCGCATCGTGGTTGAGGCGAGCCCAGCTACACGCTGCTCTTCTATGAAGGCGATGAGACAGTCGGCGTCGATCTTCTCGACGCTCGCGCGAAGCCCAAGGTGCCGCGCGAATATCGCGATATCGCCGTCATAAGCACGAATCGTGTGCGGCGATAGATCCTTCGTAACGACCAGCCAGCGTATGTACCGCTCGCGCGCCTGACAAACACGCATACATGGACCCCTTCTTTGCGCGTGGGCGATTCGACCCTAAGCTCTGTGGAGTCGGGATCGGCAGGCAGTCGTTGACTCTTTAGGCTAAGACTGTCTCGCTGAAGCCACCGCTGGCAGTCTTGCCCCGAAGGACTGGTGATCTGGCCTCCTTCGAGGCGGCAGCGGTTCTTACCGGCGGCGAACTGGGCCTATCGACGATACGCTGCGGGAGATTCGCGCTATGCGAACAAGCGGCCGTCGTAACCCTTGGACTACTGCTTTGCATGGCGTACGCGGGAGTCTCGGCGTGGTCGGCCTGCGCTATCGAGTTTCGTCCGGAGCGGGTATGTCGGCTCGACCAGCAGGGTGCCTGCTTTCGGTCGACGGGAGCAGTCTCGCATGAAGGCCCCGTGGAGCCAGGAGCGCCGCCGGAGTTAGATAACCGGTGACGCTATGGTCGCGGCTGCGCCCGCCAGTTCAATGTCTCGCCGAAGCTGCTCCCAGCCGCAGACTGGCGTCCCGCGGCGTTCCAACGCGCGTCGTAGGCGCGCATCCTCTGTCACGAGCATTAGCCCGTCCCACTCGGCTGTTGCTGCGATGAGCGCGTCCGCGGTCTCCTTGCGACGGCCTTTGCGAATGGCCTCGATCGGCCCGTCTGGCCCGAGGCGATCTACGCCAAGTTGGGAGTAGTCGAGGATGAATCCGACTGTCCCGACGACGCGTCGGGACACCGAGGCGATGCGGCCGCGCTTCGCCTCGTCCGTGATCGGTGCGACTTGGCGCTCGGTGACGCTGGTCACGACGAGTTCGAGCTTGCGATCGTCGGTGAGCCGCTGGACCTGATCGAGTAGCTGGTCGTCTTCCGCGATCTTGTCGAGGATCATCGTGTCGAGGAGGCAGCGAAGCGGTGCTACTGGGACGTTGGATGTCTGAAGGGCGCTCACCGGACGAGTGTTGCGAGCGAGCCGGACAAGAGCGCGAGACCGCCGGTGCGACCAGGTCAGGGCGTATCGTCGTCGGCGTGTTCGCCTGGCAGCGAATAAGGGTCTTGAGGGCACAGCCGCCTGCGCGCGTCGAGGGTGAGCGGGCGGGAGTGTTCGTGTCTGGGATTGAGCAGGCCGAGCAGCTTATGAACGCCGCGGCGGACGTTGGTCCGGCTGCTTCGCCTCTGTTGTTGTTCTACGCCCTTAGCCAGGCAGGTCGTGCGATCGCCGCCGCTCATTTGGACGACCCGTGGCGTCTCTCCGGGCATGGCTTGAAATTGCCTGCCCCAGGTGATCCGTCGGCCGGGCTTCTTCATCGTGTAGTCAAGCCAGAGAATGGCGAGGGATCTAAAGGGCGGCGACAGTCCTTCGCTGGCGTTGCTGAGGCGACTGGTTCGGGGCAACTCAGCTCGCCGCTCGAACTTGGGGCTGTGTGGGCTGCGATCCCTGAGCTGATGCCGCCGCTGCCGCAACCGCCACTCGAGGATGCGGCGTGGATACGACCTCTGCGCGTCTTCCGCCCGGTGTTCGACGCCGCGCATATGCGGCTCGCTGATATGCGACCACTTGAGCTGCTCATCGACGGGCTGCCAGATGCCGACCCGGACACGCTCCTTCAATGTCTCGGTGACTACCCCACGGCTGCGGGCGCGTACATGTGGCATACGCGGGGAATGCGCAAAGACATACTCATCACGCAACCGAGCGCAGTCGGAATGCTTCCTGTGTTCTGCTGGCCCGATGTCCCGACGAACGTTCAGCTTCGTGCTCGACACCTGAATGGAATTGCCCCTGACTACCGAGGTCTCGGCACCCGCCTGTTGCTCCCTCGGGTCGGCGGGAAGGATCCCCTTTCGCCGCTGATGTTGTGGTGGCTCCTGCTGTTCGGCCTGTCGAGCATTGCCCGCTACGACCCCGAGCTATGGATCGCGGCGCTCGATGCCAACAACTCGCGGCTCGCAGTACCAATCGAGGCCGCGCTGGGCGCTGCGCTCGACGCGCTGCCCGAGCTTGTCCTCGATGCCCTTGCCGGCCAGCCATGAGAAGCGTCTGCATCTAACCGGCGATGCTTCACAGACGGTCCTGGTGTTCCCAACGTTCGATCCGGTTGAAGCAGCCACCGACCGACGAGCGAGTTCGACTTCCGGGGCTCGTCCGACGCGCGCACGCATGTGGACCGGCTCCGCATGCTCGCTTGTAGCGCAAAGCGCTTGTCGTGAGCCTCATCCGAACGTCGGCCTGCGCTAGCGTGCGCATGTGTCCGGGACCGTCGCAACCTTTGTCGCCCTGGTTATCTTCGTTCTACCGGGGTTCATCACCGCCAGAGTCGCCAGCCGCCGTCGACCGGCACCGACAACGCTCGGTGATCTGGAGCTGGTTCTGCGAGCGCTCGGTTACTCCCTAGTGCTTCACGCAGCGTTTGCGCTCACCACGTGGACACCATGGCTTGTACGGAAATTGGATAACGGCTACGACTGGACTGACCACGTCGACGCGCTCGTTCTGTTTGCGGCGGCCGTGATCCTCGCGGCGTGGCTTCTCGGTCTGGCCTTGGGCTGGGGCCTCGACGAGCTTCAGCGTCACGCTGACCAAGGGTCCGGTAAGGGCACCGTTGCCTTGGCAGTCTTCCATGCGCTCGGCGGCCAGGACGTTCGCGATGGCTTTGACTACGTCTTCGCGCGTCGCAAGCAGGAAGGCAAAGACTTCATCGCGGCCGTCCATACGGTCGGCGCAGAGGGCGAGCAAAGACACTGGGGGCGGTATGGCGGCGCTTCCTATTTTGGGCTGAGCCCGCAACCGCACGATCTCTACCTCGAGGAGATGTGGAACGAGTCGGCCGAGGGTGTACTGAGACCAATGAGCCCGAAGCAGGAGGGTTGGTTTGCAGCCGAGAGCATTCGCGACATTTACTTTCGCGAGCTGCCGCTTGAGGACAAGACAAAAGGGGTGACGAGACGGGTTGGGATCGACGGCTTTCAGGAAGCGGTACGCCAAGAACACACGAGCGGGTGGCCGCTGAGATAGCCGAGGCGATCGCGACCGCCGTGGGAGATCCCGACGACGCCGCCGCGGTCGACACCGCGTTCACCCGCGCGCTGGACGTTGTGCGAGACCGCTACCTCAACGCGCCACCCAATAGTGACACCGATGTCGGTGAACAATATGTGTACTGGATGGAGGTCACTAGCCAGCTGGTGGAGCTCGGCGCAATCGCCACCGCTCTCGCCGCCGAGGTGAGCGCTCATCTCACGGCGAGGCACATCGCGTCTGCGGCGGCAATGGGCCAGCTCCACCTTCGAGTTCCGGGCTCACCAGCAGAGCGTTGGATAAGAATCCTCGACGAAGAAGCCAAGAAGCTGCGACGTCACAACGGTACGGCCGACCGCTGGGCTTTTCAGTCGTTGATCGGCCTCGTCGTCGAGCAGATAATCGATATTCACAACGCGGAGTGGGACTTCCCGGAGGAATGAGCCGTACCAAGCGCGTGTCTGCGGGACCGATTGTCAGTTACCGCGTGCGCGCTCTTCTTCGTCTTGAACGTGTCGACCCCATCCAATAGCCATATCGTCGAGGAAATCCTCGATCACCTGCATTGCTTCATCGAGCTTCTGGTAGCGTATGGTCAACGTACCAGCGTCACGAGCGGTTGACAGCCGCTCGCCGAGTCTCCTTGTGTGGGCGATACGGTCGAGATCGAGCTTGGGGACGAACTGACGCAGCATCGCTTGCACACGCTGGTTACGGGCATTCTCGAGTTCGTCGATTCGTGCATAGAGCACATCCCGCTTTTCGCGGGCGTCATCGCTCATCTCAAGGAGCCGGTGCCGTATCTCTGCGACTTCGCGGTCGACGGTGACGACCTCATCGTCCGTGCCGTGAGCTGACCAAAACTCACCCCACCGAAGCCCCCACGCAAAGCGCTCGGGCGACATCCCGGGTTCACGGAGTAGGTCGCAGATCACGTCGTCGGCCCAGTCCGTGCGCCACGCAATGTCTTCGCGAAGCGCGGCCTTTGCTGCCGGTAGCGTGGGTTGCAGGTCCGCCGTTAGGTGCGTGACGATCTGCTCGGCTGCCTCGGCTGGTGGGAAATAATCCTCCGCCCAGGATTCGCGCGAACCGGTGTAGCCGTAGCGAGCAAGGTGCTGGCGCATTCCGATGGCAATGGTGTGGGCGGTTTGCGTTGGCTGAAGCCGCACGAAGGCTCTGCCGACTGCCCCGGAATAGCTTCGTGCGATCAAAGGCAGGACAGCCGCGTTGTGATGGTCGGCGTGGTAAACGCGGTTACGGTACGCGTGCCCCGTGCGGAACAGGGCATCATCGAGCTCGTCGAGGATCGGTCTGAGCAGCCGATCTATCGACGGGTCTTCGCCCCCCTTTCGTCCGAGCCGTACTCGCGCCTCGAAGCGTGCATTGAGTTCCGCGGCATCGCTTTGGCTCACACGTGGAACACGATGACGCCGAGTTTCCCCGGCCAATTTCTGTATGTGGCGCTTGTGCCGATGCAGCACGATCTCGGCCAGATTGTCAACTGCGACGAGGGCCATCCGGTGCTTGGTGACATCGTCGGCGAGCAGCAGATCCCGCACCTCGGCAAGCTGATCGACGAAGAGAAGAAACTGGGCGTCGGAGCCGTACTGATCGCGCATGTGCAGGAGACTTCAAGCGTCTTGGTCTGGCAGCGTAGCCCCACGAGCGGGCGTCGGCATGCGCTTACCCAGTTCGATACCTGGCCGAGCGATTGCGCGGCGCCTTGGTCGTTGGTCGGCATGTCGGCATGTCGTCGTTGCTGTCGCGCAAACGGTTGGGACTAGCGGGGGTGACGCCCGTTTGGTGGCGGCGGTGCCTGGCGTGCGCTCGTGTTGCTTTGGCTGGTGGGGGTGCGGCGGCACCAGCGCGCCGACGACTGAGAAGACGCTCATAACGCCCAGGCGCAGCCACCCCGCGCGAGCGCACCTGGGCGTGGCACGCCTCCAGATTTGTGCTTTGCGCAGCAAGGAGGCGTCGTCGTGACGGCGCGTGCGCTTTCGGATCGGACGAGAAGGAGGCGTGTCAGCAGGACCGCCACCCACGCTCGGTCCTCGCGCTTAAGGACGGCGTCGCCAGCGGACGTTCAACGAAGAAGATGACTGGGGTTCGGTCCACCGCGCCTTGGGTCACAGGTTGTAGGTCTTTTTGGCGTAGTCGACCGCGGCCTGCAGGCCGTCCGGTTGCCCGCCTGCGCCCATCGACTCCATGCGAGCTCGCGTGCCTGCTGGCGCCCCGCCGACGACCAGGCCGGCGAGCGCTGTGCCCTGCTTTATCGCCGTATCCTTGTGCTGCTCGGCCGTGTTGGCGCGGGATTCGGCGGTGTCCGCGCGCTTGCGGCTGACCTCGCGACCGAACAGCCATCCGACGGCGGTGAACGCCACCGCCTCGGCGGTGCCGAACACGTAGACCCAGCGCTGCCACTCGGTCGCGTTGGTCGTATCGGCATTGAACACGAGGAACGCGGCAAACGCTACGAACGCGATCGCCAATCCGACAGCCACCACGGCGCGCATGACATTCATGTGCTCTCCTTTCGTCTGCGCGATCGTTTGGGCAGGCGCGGGGTGCGAAGCTTTGTGTCGTGTGTTGAGGCACCGCGAGGCAGGGGCTTCCACACGTTCTGCGCCGAAAAGGTCGTCACGGTCGCCGTGAGGTCGCACGCGATCGCGTACCGGGTCAGATCCTCCAGTGCTTCGACCATGCGGCGACCGCAAAGATCGGCGCGGACGTAGGTCCGCATCCGCGAGATCGCGAGCGCCAACGCGATGGTAAGACACGGAAGCCCGCGGTCCGAGAGGCCTTCGAGCGTGCTCGCGGCGTTTCGGTGATCACCCAGGCACGCCTGGTGCTCGGCCAGCGCGACGCCCGCGTCCGGGAGCCACTGGAACCAGTTCGAGAGGTTTGTTGTCCAATCGTGGAGCCGGTCGATGTCCCCGAGCGCCAGCAGCACGAACGCGCCGGCCGCCGCCGCGATCGGGTCGCCGCGCTTTTTTTCCAACAGCCGCTCGGCGTTCAGCGCGGCCGAATGCGTGAGCACCGCAGCGTCGTCGATCTGCCCGGCGGCGAGGTAGCGCAGCAGTGCATCGGCTGTCTCGTGCTTCAGCCTCGTGACCAATACCGGGCGATCCTCGAAGATCCTCACCTCCGGACGCAGGTATTGCCGAGCCTTCCGCGGTACCACGCTGCAGGATGGTGGGCCGCCTGGCGCTCGCAGACGCAGTTCCAGCGAGGGCTCAACGAAATGCGGGTGCGCGGCCGACGGCAGTTGCCACGCGATCGGTTTCGCATACAAGACCCATTTCCCCTCCCTCGTGTCGCCCGTATTGAGCACCATGAATCCTGGCGTGGGTTCGAGTTCGTCCGAGAGTCGCTCGGTCACGCCACCCTTGGGCCTGATTTCACCAATGCGATCTTTCCAGCCGAACTTAGTCTCGCGGTCCTCCAACCCAGCCTCGAGCATGGCCTTGGGAACTTTCCGCGGCGCCAATCCAACATAGTTATGGCTGCGGTGGTCGCCGAGGTCTGCCACGACTGGGCGTCCGGCGGGCACGTCGACCGTCGCCTCGAGCCGGTCGCCGCCGGGTAGGCGCGCGATCACGTAATAGTGGCCGGCATCGACCGTCATCCGCTCGGAGCTGAGGACGCGGTTCAGCAGCGTCAACCCAGAGTCGTAGACCTCGATCGGGAGCTCGGGCAACTCCGACTTCACGCGGAACGTCAGCTCGCTCACGGCAGGACCTCGCCCACCCAGGGAAACTCGGGGGGCAGTACGGGCAGGTGTCCGTCGATGAGACCTCGGTCAGACGGAGCCGCGTCGAACCGGTAGACGCCGGCCGGCCAGCGATCGCAGAACGGGTTGGGATTCAGCGGGACGGGAACGGGCATGGGGTTGCCTTCTGGGCAGGTGACACGCAGGCTCATTTCATGCGCGCACGAGCTCGGGCGCAGTTCAAGGCTCACGCGGACGTCGGGCACCCCGGGGGCGGTCACGATGCGGGCGTCGGGGCGCGTCGTCTGTCCGCCCGTCCAGGCTTCCTGGGTGCCGCCGGTTTCGGTGTTGATCGATCGCACGACCGGGCCGAGCGCTTGTGAGAGCGAGCCGACCGTGACATCCCACACGCCACTGCCGGGGCGCGACACGCTCGCCGCCCCGTCCAGGCACTCGATCAGCGCTTTAGAGAAAATTGTCTGCTCGTCTGGCAGCGCCAGCGCTTCCCCTCCGGGCAGGCTGCCGAAGTACATCGGGGCACAGCGATTGTCACGATCGGACAGCGTGACATCGAAGACCTCTGTCGCGCTCAACCGCTCGAAGGCATCGAACTCAGATGGAAAAACGCGGCAGGAGTCGATGAACCACAGCTGCGTGCGCGCCATCCCGGGACGCTTAACCGTCGGTGCCATGCCGTTGACGAGGTTGTTGACGTCGATAGCGTTGACGAGCGGATTGCCCGGGCGATCCGCGAAGTCGCGTAGCAGTAGAACCGCATCGGTGCGCGTCCGCTGCACCCCGTGACCGGCGAAGTAGAAGAACGCCACGTTGTCCAGATCGGACGCGCAGTCCTCCCGCCATTGCAGCAGAGCGTCGCGGACCGCGTCGCGCGTGGCGAGCCCATCGGTGGATTCGCTGAGCGCCAGCTCCCCAGGGGAGGGCGAGATCAGGGTCGTGCAGCGCCCGAGCGCCACGGGCAACCGGCTCGCCGAGGAGTCCAGCCAATCACGCACGAGCACCGCGCTACGTGCTGCGGCGGTCAACTGGGTCATACCGTAGTCATCGGGCGCGAGCGGTCCGTCTCCGTTCGGCAAGTGAGGATAGGCGCTGACGCCTATGATTAGCGCATAGAGAGCAGGTGCCACGGAGCAAAACGATACGCGAAGTGGGATCTTGCGGACAACAGCGGCCTAGCAGCTGATCCCAGCTAGTTGTCCATGCTCGCCTTCGGCGGGCACCCGCAGGGCAGTGGAATGCGCCGCCACGGCGCGTATTCCCCATCAGGCTCCCGCTGTTGCGTGAACGGAGTCGTTTCACCCGACAGCTCGATTGCTCTCCCAACGGACGAAACGGGAGCGTGGACGGCGGCGAAGCGGGCGCTTCTGCTTCGCCCGGCGCAAGCGGGCGTGTCGCGATCCGCGGTTCGCGTGCCTGCTGGTCGTCCGAAGTGGGCGTCTCGGGTGGCATTTGTCGCGCGCCACCGATACGTCATCGCTGACAAATATCGGCCAGGGCGCGAAACCGCCACGCGCTCCACTGTGGCGCAAGCAGCCAATATTTGGCTCTACGTGGCCGAACTGCGACGGTCTCAAAACTGCAAGGACGTACTGGCGCGAGAACTGGCGCGAGCAAGACGCATTTTGGCTCTAGCAAACCAAAAATACGGCCTCCAGGTCAAGGACTCGAAAACCGTTGTGCGCCTGATTGGCGTACCGAGAGTTCGAATCTCACCCCCTCCGTTTTCGCCGGGTGTGAGGTCGTTGTTCGAAACTCGCTCCGGTTCTACTCTGGCTGATCCTCATCCGGCTGTCGTTGGTCAGGGTTTGGCGGCTGCTCTGCGGTCTTGATCTCGCTTTCAGTCCACGTTCTGAGCTGTGCGACCAGGACGATGGCCGCAGATCGGTCCAAGGCGGGGGGCTCCTCACCCTCATAGCGGAACTCGACTGCCCATGGCGACAGCACATCGGCCTCGGCAAGCTCGTCCGGTGCCTCGATGTGGTTTTCCTCGACCAGCCCGATGAGGTAGCTCAGCGCGTGACTCTTCACGAACGTCACGCCGCGAGCGGCCAGTACGGCCTTGATCAGCTTCTCGGCGGCCTGCTGCGCGTGAAAGCCGACGATGGAGTCGGCCACGTCGGCATCTGAGCAGACCTTCCGCACCAGCGTCTCGTCATCAATGGCACGGGCGAGCAGCACCCGCGCCAAGTCAAGCCGATCATGCGGCGGCATGCAGCACTCGACCCTCGGTCAGTGCGGCGTGCACCATTGTCCCCTCTACGGCTCCCCAGTCCTCGGCATAGCGCTCGCTGACGACGATCACATCGAACGGCATCCCGAGGGGTCGTAGCGCACGACCGAGACGCACCATCTCGGCATGACGGTTGCGAGGGTCCCGCTCTACGACGAGGAAATCGAAATCGCTGTCTGGGCCTGCGTCACCGCGTGCCCGCGAGCCAAACAGCACGATCTTGACCGGATCGTCAGCAACAGCCGCCAGCATCTGGCCCGCAGCCTCGATGACCTCCTGGGCAACCATGGCGACACCGTAGCGAAGCCCGCGGACTAGGGCACAGAAGCGTCAGCCATCCATCCGGTCGCCAGCGATGCTAACCGGGTCTTGGCCCCATATCTCTCCTCGGGGAGTCTTCGGATCAGGGGCCACGGAGATTTCGAGAACTTTCCCGCCATCCCCGTTCGTAGAGCCGTATTCGGCGTTGACATGCGGTATCTGCATGCTCTGCGGGAGGATGAGGTGGATCAGCCGAGCGCAGCAGTGGCTGGAGAGCGGTCCTACGGGCGCTCGCTACCCCATGGCTACACCGTTCGGACTTGATCAAGGGGCCCGGAATCGGCCTCTGCATCGCCACATCTCGGCCGGCCGTTGGGGTAACGGCGGCCGTTCGAACCGAACGCGGCGCGTGCCAGCTGATCACCGGCGCGGCGGGCGCGACCGCCGCGCGCTCCCCGCCCGCGAGGGCTCCCGTGCGGCCGATGAACGGCGATTACGACGGCGGCCGCGGTGGGGGCGAAGCTGGATAGGACAGAATGCTTGCTCATCGGTCAAGCTCCTTTCAAGGTGGCGCGATCACGCGCGTTGATCTGGTGACGAGCCGCTCTGCCTGCTTACAAGCTCGGCCGCCGCGTCGAGGATCGGGCGGCTGTAAGTCGCGGCTGCGCCTGCGAATCGCGACGCGTGTCGCTGCCTCGCGGCCGGCGTGCGAGCGGTCGTTCCGAGCACGGGCGCAGCGGTGAGTGTTGCCGCCGGGATGAATGTGCAGATGTGTCTCATTGGATAACTCTCCGATCGAGCTCAGGCGCGGTAGTGGCGTCCGAGCTGGCTTTGGTGGGGAATATGCTCGATCTACGACGCATCGTAGCAGTTCGGGGCAAGCGTCTACTACGGCTCCTCGTAGCTACGCGTTTGGTGGGCTTTGGGCGGTCGCCCGGAGAGCCTCCTACACGATGTCGTAGAAAGCGGGAAGGTTCTCGCCCGGACCGGGGTCTGAACGTGTAACTACCTAAATCAGTCGCACCACCACCAACCCAAGAGCAGTACGCGACTTGATCTGACTTCAGGAGAGCAAGCCAATGAAACGCAACCGCGTCATATCCTCCGGCCTCGCAGTCGTCGTCACCGGCATCATCGTGCTCGTCATCGCCGTGAGCGGCGGGAGCGCGAGTAAGGCCAAGCCGACGCCTGTCGGCGGCAGCGCCGTGAGTGTCAAGCACACGTCGCTCGGCAACACGCTCGTTGATGCCAACGGACGCACGCTGTATCTCTTTCAGGCTGACAGGCCCAACGTCAGCACCCTCTCACGCGCGGGTTTCGCGGTCTGGCCGGCATTTACATCGGCCGGCAAGCCACAGGCCGAGGGCGGGGTGGTTGCGGCACACATCGGCACGATCGCCGGACCCAAGGGCACTCGCCTGGTGACCTACTACGGCCACCCGCTGTACTACTACGTAGGTGACAAGGTGTCGGGCGAAACCAATGGCCAGGGCTTGAATGAGTTCGGAGCTCGCTGGTACGTCCTGTCTGCGAGTGGCACCGCAGTGACCAGCGCGCCAGTCACTCCGCCGCCGGCCGCTGCAGAATCCTCGGGCTACGGTTACTGATCAGCGCCCCGCCGACGTTGATCCGCGCCAGATCAACTGGGGCACAGAGGAGGGCGCGCCGAGCACCCGGCGCGCTTTCCTCTGTGCGCCTCCCCGGCGTTACGCACGCGGGTCGCGCCGTGAGAGCAGAGCCAGCCCCGCCACGCATGGCGGACAGCGGTTCAGGGCTTGCGGGCCAGGCGCTGCAGCGCGCGCCGGCGCGGCGGATCGAGGCTCGCGACCTGCCGCGCGAAGTGGCTGAGCGCCACGTCGCCGTACTCCGCCACGAGACTTTCGACCTCGGCGGCTGCTCGCAAGGCCATGAACTCGTCGCGGTCGAGCTTCGGTGCGTAGAAGTCGGTCTTGCCCTCACGACGGCGATCGAGCACGCCCTTCTTGTGCAGGCGCGCCATGATCGTCATGTACGTCGTGTAGGCCCGTTCCTTGCCGGTGCCCTTGTTGAGTGCGTCCATGACCGTGCGCACGCTCGCCTCGCCGCGCGACCAGAGCTCCTCCATCACCTCTGACTCGAGTTCGTGCAGCGGCGGCAGTGCCGGCTGGGTAGGTGAACTCTTCCTCTTCCGCGCCATCTACGACGAAGTGTAGCAAGTGGGCGCAGAGTGCATTGTGTAAGGGCGCTCTGCCGCCGCGAAGCAGCACCTGGGGTCTATCTACGATCCTATGTAGTACCATCCCTGACTGATTATGTTCGGAGGCTCGATCCACTCGTCCGACGCCGGACATGCCCCCGCTGCACTTCCGAGGCATGCCTGGCATCGCGCACTCGATTGCCGGCGCCAATTGCGACTCGGGCGTTGTCAGACGAGGACTGCGTGCTTTGGCAGGCTCTCCGACGTCGACAAAGCGCTGATCAAAGGTCTTGCGGACAGCCCGGCGTGCTCACCGGCTCGAGGACCGCATCGATGTTGACCGGACGCCGACTCCGGGGGCCCGGAGCGACAGGCTTCACGGCGCGCTCAAGGTCCGCCTCCAAGCGCCGCCGAGGTGCCCACTCGTCTAGGATTTTCGCTAGGGAGATGATGGCTTCAAGCTCGCGTGCCCAGTCAACTCTTCGCCTTGACGGAGCCGTCATGGAACCTCGCGCGGCCGACGCTTCGCTCGTGCCCCAAGCACCGGCGGCGACGGCAGCCGGTCGCCTGTTTGGCGCCAGCGTGCTGCTCGGAGTTCTCGGCCTGGCATCGGCAGTGTTCGTGATCACACGGCTGTTCGAGTCCTGGCGGGTCACTTCGGGCGCCGCCTCCCATGTGGTCTCGGTCTTCGGACAGCGGCTCAGCTATCCGGCGGCGAACACCGGCGCCGTCGTCGTGACGGCGCTCGCCGGGCTCGGCCTGCTGATGGTGGGAGCGGCTGCATGGGGCCTCGCACGTGAGCTGCTCGCCGAGCGAAGCTTCAGGCGGGCCCTTCAGGCTCGCTCGCCGACGGCGCTCCACGGGGCCCGCGGAGCGTCAGTGTTCAACGACAAGCGCCCGCAGGCATTCTGCGCTGGGCTGCTGCGCCCACTCGTGTACCTCTCGACCGGCGCGCTCGAGCTGCTGGACGGCCCCGCGCTGGAGGCCGTGCTCGCACACGAGCGTCATCATGCCAGCCGCCATGATCCGCTGCGTCTAGCGTGCGGCCGAGTCCTCGCGGCCGGGCTGTTCTTCATACCTTCCCTGGGTCGTCTGGTGGAGCGCCAGCATACGCTCGCGGAGATCAGCGCCGACGAGACCGCGCTGCGCACGAGCGGCGGGGACCCCTCGGCACTCGCAAGCGCGATGCTCAGCTTCTCGCAGGCAGGCGGCGCGGATGCCCTAGGGGTCGATCCCGAGCGGGTCGACCACTTGCTCGGAGAGCGCACTCAGTGGCGCTTTCCCGTCGCTCTGTTCCTTGCCACTGCGGCGATACTGTCGCTGTTGATCACTGTCGCGATACTGGCGGCCCACTTGGCTGCCGGTTCGGCGACGCTGGCTCCGCCGTTCCTCTCGAGCCAGCCCTGCATCGCGGTGATGGCGATGATTCCCGTGGCCACGGGCCTTACGGGGCTTGCCTACGTTCGCGCGCGGCGGGCCCCGCGGGCCGTGGCGCCCGCGAAGAAGTAGCGCCAGCCGGCCCTGCAGAGATGCGGCTGCGCGGCTCGCGGCTCGGGGGTAGCAGATTGACATCTACTACTTGCCGTAGTAGACTACCCTCCGATGTCACTCCGGTCGCAGCGAATGACCCTCCTCACCGGCGCATCCGGCTACGTCGGCGGCCGGCTGCTGCAGCGACTGCAGGCCTCGGGCCGACCGCTGCGCTGCCTGACGCGACGGGCGGAGGTGCTGCGGGACCGAGTTGCGCCGCAGACAGAGATCGTCGCGGGCGACGTCCTCGATCGCGCTTCGCTTGATGGCGCCTTCGACGGGGTGCACACGGCCTGCTACCTCGTGCATTCGATGGGGGGCGACGGAGACTTCGAGGATCTCGACCGCCGTGCTGCGATCAACTTCGCTGAGGCGGCGAAAGCCGCCGGGGTCGCGCAGATCGTCTATCTGGGCGGCCTCGGAGCCGACGATGACCTCTCGCCCCATCTCGCCAGTCGCCACGAGGTCGGTCGACTGCTGCGAGACCATGGCGTGGCAACGGCCGAGCTGCGTGCATCGATCGTGATCGGATCGGGCAGCGCATCGTTCGAGACCGTGCGAGCACTGGTCGAGCACCTGCCGGTGATCGTCGCGCCACGGTGGGTCGAGACGCTCGCCCAGCCGATCGCGATCGAAGATGTCGTCGACTGCCTGCTCGAAGCGATCGAATTCGAGCAACCGGTCGACGCGGTCTATGAGATCGGCGGCGCCGATCAGGTCACCTACGCCGAGGTGATGCGCGAGTACGCCCGCCAGCGAGGATTGCGCCGGCGTGTCGTCCGGATGCCCCTGATCACGCCACGAGCATCACGGCTGCTGCTCGGGCTGCTGACACCGGTCTACGGGCGCGTCGCGGGGGCGATGGTCGAGAGCCTTCGCAACGAGACGATCGTGACCAGTCGGAGCGCCGATGGGATGTTCACAGCATCTCGGCGAGGTCTGTCGGCCGCGATCGAACGAGCGCTCGTCAACGAGGACCGGGAGTTCGCCGAGACGAGCTGGTCCGACGCGCTGGGAGCAGAGCGCTCACGGCGCTGGGGCGGGCATACGGTCGGCCGTCGCCAAGTCGCCTCACGGGTAGTTCACGTGGACCGCGAGCCCGAGGACGCGTTCGCGCCGATCCAGCGCATCGGCGGGAACACCGGCTGGTATGCCGCCAACTGGTTCTGGCGGCTGCGGGGTCTGCTCGACACGCTCCGCGGCGGCGTCGGGTTGCGCCGCGGGCGCCGCGATCCGTTTGACCTGCGAATCGGCGACACCGTCGACTTTTGGCGCGTCGAGCGCTTGGAGTCGGGCCACCTATTGCGCCTGGCAGCTGAGATGAAGCTCCCTGGACGGCTGTGGCTGCAGTTCGAGGTCGATCCCGCGGGACGGGATTCGATGGTTCGTCAAACGACCGTCTTTGACCCGTTTGGATATGTCGGGCTCGCCTACTGGTATCTGCTCTACCCCGTCCACCACCGCGTCTTCAGACGGATGCTGCGCGGCATCCAACGGGCAACGCAGCCCGGAACGCAGGCGCGGACGACGAGCGATGCGGCCTGAATCGACGGCCGAGCCCTCGGCGGTCGCTGGATCGGGCCTGCGACCGCGGCGTGGTCACCGCGGTCAGCCGGCGATCGTCCTGTCGAGCAGCGCGAACAGCTCGGTGAAGTGCCGCTCGGCCGCTGCCTCGTCATAGGCGGCTGTGTCGCTCATCGTGTAGCCGTGGGCAGCCCCCTCGTAGAGCTCTGAGCCGTAGCGCACCCCGGCCTCCTCGAGGGCTTGCTCGAGCGCCGCCACGTGCTCGGGTGTCATGCTCTGGTCGTTGTCGGCGTGACCGAGGTAGAGCTCGGCGGAGATCGCGCCGGCGCTCAGGTGCGGACTGTCCTCATCGTCGCTCACGAGGCCCCCGGCGTGGAAGGCGGCGAGCGCCGCGACGCGCTCCGGGTAGACGGCGGCGATCCGCCAGCCCACGCGCCCACCCATGCAATAGCCCGTGATGGCGAACGGCGGGCTTGCGATCTCGTCGAGGTAGTCGAGGTAGGCCGCCCCGTCACTGAGGATTCGCTCGGGCGTCAGCTCCGCCATGGCAGGCCTCAGCCGCGCAAAGAACGGATCCCGCTGTGCGGGGTCCGCCAGATCGGGCATCTCCGGCGCCGGTCCGGCCCGATAAAGGACGTTCGGGGCGAGTACGACGAACCCCCGCGCTGCGATGCGGTCGACCATCTCCTCGATCCTGCGGCGCAAGCCGAAGGCGTCCATGATGAACAGCACACCAGGGTGACTCCCGTCGTCCTCAGGTGGCCGCGAGAGGTAGGCGTCCGCGACGCCGTCCTGAGTGCTGATGTTGACCATCTCGCCGTTCATCGCTGCCCGCTCCCGTCGTCGCTGGTCGGAAGGTGCAGCTTAGTCGTCTCAGATATAGCTCTTGCGAACGCTCCAAGCGTGGCGGATTGGTGCGTGAGGGTCAGCGGGGGCGGTAGACCTCGGCGCGATGGGCGACCGCAACAACCGTGACCGAGCGGGTCGCGTCATCGATGCGATAGATGATCCGGTAGGGCCCGCGGCGCGCAGACAGGTACCCCTCCAGCTCGAAGCGCAGAGGCTTACCGAGGCGTCTGGGGTTGGGTGCGATCGCGCCGAGCGTCTCCACGACCGCCGCGGCGATCGACATGGGCAGGCGGTCGATCTGGCGACGCGCCGGGGGCGCCACCAGCACGTCCCATGATGACTCGCTCACGCTGCAGCGTCGCCGCGATTCTCGAGCTCAGTACGCAGGTCGGCAAGTGTTGCGGCCTGCTCTCCCCCAGCGAGTGCCCGCTCACTCTCGTGGATCTGCGCCATGACTGCGGGGTCGGAGAGGATCGAGAGGGTTTCCTCGAGGCTTTCCAGATCGTCGTGACTGATCAGGACCGCGGCCGGCTTGCCGTTGCGGGTGAGCACCACACGGTCGTGCTGGTCCTCTACGCGGTCCACCAGCTCTGAAAGATGCGCCTTGACAGAGGAGAGAGGCAGAGTCTCCGACATGACCACTATCCTAGTCACCACAGCCACGGGCGTCAAGAGGGCTCCGGAGACGCTCCTTCTGAGCTTCCGGATCAGGGGCCACGGAGATTTCGAGGACTCTCCCGCCATCCCCAAGCATCGTCCTCGCGGCCCGCGGCGACCCAGCTCGCGACCGGCTACGCCTGCCAATTCCCTGAAGCGTCGCCGATCGAGGTGCCCCAGGCCGCCCAATCTGTCATCGGGCGCGAGCGTAGCGGGGGGGCCTAAGTCATCTACGCCAGCGCGCTCGGGACCTCCTCTTTGAGGATGCCTTTGATCTGATCGCGCAGCTCGGGCGTGTCCGCATGTCCGTGCGCCGTCACCGCATGGATGACTGCCGCGTTGAGCACGTGCTCGTCGCTGCCGGCCATCGCCAGGTCACAGCCGCTCTCGCTCGGCATCTCACGACAGTCGATGTACTTGCGAGACATCACTCTCTCCTTTGCTCGTCGTTTCGCGGCCGCCTTCGGCGGTGGCAGCCTCGCGCGTTCAGGTACACTACTTACTAGTAGGTAAGTAGTCAAGCTCGGATGCAAGAATGCGCCAATGGCCCAGGGAACGGACGACAAAGCGACACGGAAGCGCGCCAACCGCAACAGCCCGGGGGACAGCACCCGCTCGCGCATCCTCGACATCGGCGAACGGCTCGTTCAGGTTCGCGGCTTCAACGGCTTCAGCTACGCCGACGTGGCAGCGGAGCTGTCGGTGACCAAGGCGAGCCTCCACTACCACTTTCCGAGCAAGGCCGATCTGGGCGAGGCGATCATCGCGCGCTACGCCGAGCGCTTCGCCGACGCGCTCGCGAGAATCGATGCAGACGGCGCTGCCGCGCCCGCCAAGCTCGCGGCGTACGCCGACCTCTACGCCGAGGTGCTGCGCGACGAACGTATGTGCCTGTGCGGCATGCTGGCCGCCGAGTACGAGACCATCCCGAGTCCGATTCGCGGCGCGGTCGTGCGGTTCCTCGACGACAACGAGGCGTGGCTGACGCTGGTGCTCGAGCAGGGTCGCCGGGAGGGGAGCCTCAGCTTCGTCGGCTCGACCGCCGTGCTCGCCAGGAGCATCGTCAGCGGCCTCGAGGGCGCGCTGCTGATCGCGCGGCCCTACCGCGAGGTCGAGCGCTTCGAAACCGCTGCCGCACAGCTGCTCGCGAGCCTCGCCGGCGCCGCGTAGGTGCGCGTCGCGTCGAGGCGGCTATCGTCGCCGGCCGTGCCGGGTGAGCCTCAGCTGGTCATCTTCGATTGCGATGGCGTGCTCGTCGACAGCGAGGTGATCTCCAACCGCGTCCTCGCCGAGAGGCTGACCGATGCAGGCCTGCCAACGACGGTCGCTGAGGCGCGGCGCGACTATCAGGGTCTGCCGAGTCGGTCGCCCGTGGCAAGCCGGCACCCGACCTGTTCCTGTACGCGGCCCAGGCTATGGAGACGCAGTCGGCCGAGTGCGTGGTCGTGGAGGACACCCCGTTCGGTGTCACCGCCGCGGTCTTGGCGGGCATGCGTGCCCTGGGCTATGTGGCCGACAGCGACGAGCCGGCGATGCGCGACGCCGGTGCCGAGACGATGCGCTCTCTCGCTGAGTTGCCCGCACTCCTGGGCCTCGACTGAGCCCAGGCTCAGCGTCCACTCACGGGCCAAGCTCGTCGAGGTCGTCCTCGAAAGCGGTTGACTCAACGTCGGCCGGACGCACACCGGGGGTGTTCGGGCCGAATCGGTCGTATCCAGCTGCACGCCGGCCGCCGGGCGCAAAGCGGACAGTCGCTGTGACGAAGTCGATCACGCGAGCCGCGTAGTGGCGGGAGATCCAGCGACGGACGAGCCGCCGACTGGCTGGGAGCAGCAGCAGTACGCCGATGGCGTCAGTGACGAATCCGGGGACGACGAGCAGCACGCCTCCGAGGAATCCGAGTGCGCCGTCGATCGCGGCGCGGGCAGGAGCGCGTCGGTCTGAAATCGCGAGCGAGACGCGCGCCAACGCTGCCCGTCCCTCGAGGCGCATTGTCTGGATGCCGAACACGGAGGTCCCGATCAGCAGCACGAGCGCAGGAAGCCAGCCGATCGTGCGTCCGACCTCGATGAAGACGAACAGCTCGAGAGCGGGCACACCGATCAGCACGAGCACGAACATCCACCCAGCGTAGGCGGCGCGACGCGGTGTCCCGACACCTGCACGCTCGGGGCGAGTGCCAACAGGTGCGCGGGCGGACTCTAGACTTGCCCGGTGAGGAAAATCGCGGTCTCGCTGTCTGGTGGCCTGCGCGGGGGCTTGCTGGCGTGCCTACGCCCGTTCGGCTACCTGGCGTTCGTTGTCGCGCTGTGGGCGCTTTCGGCGGCGGCGCGCCTGCTCGGCGACGAGCACGAGCTGGGGTTCTTCGCGGGGAGGCTCAACCGGATGATCTGGCGCTACCCCGAGGTGACGCGCCGCGGCGTGCAGGTGGCGTGGCTGACCTGGCTCGTGCTGTTCGTCATTGCGGTGAGCCCGTACGACCCGCTTTCTACTACGTGGGACGAGATCGTGCTTGTAGTCCTGGCTGCGGGTGTGCTTTGGCGCCAGCGGCTCGGTCGCCGAGCCGGTCGTTGAGGTTCTCGAGCGCCTGCTCGAGTCCGACCTCGGCGGGGTCGAGCGCGCGCATCGCCGCCGCCAACCGGTATTCGGCGAAGTACTCGGGCTCGATCTCGCATGCGCGTGCGATCAGCTCCATCGCGCGCGTGGAGGGCTTGTCGTGGCCGTTGGCGAGCATGTTGATGTGCGCGTGCGTCATGCCCCTGCCGTCGAGTTCGCGGGTGGCGTCCGCTAGTGCCCGGTAGCTGAGAGCGCGCTCTGTCATGAGCGCGCGAAGCGCGTCTCCAAATGGCTTGTCGCTGGTGCGCTCCACGCTTGTCTCCTGCAAGAGGACCGGTTCTACGGTGTGGCCTTCGGCAAGAGCCTACCGCGGCTAGGATGCGCTGGCTCAAATTTCTCCCGGAGGCTCGCTGAACGCCATGACAACCAGAGAGGCCGTAATCTGTCAGCCGCTGCGGACGCCGGTGGGGCGCTTCGGCGGCGTGCTGCGCGATGTCAGCGCCGCGACGCTCGCATCGACGGTGATCCGGGAGCTGGTCAGCCGCACCGGCCTGCGCGGCGAGGATATCGACGACGTGATCATGGGCCAGTGCTACGCCAGCGGCGAGGCGCCCGCGATCGGGCGCGTCGCGGCGCTCGACGCCGGGTTGCCGGTGGAGGTGGCGGGTCTGCAGATCGACCGGCGCTGCGGCTCAGGACTACAGGCGGTGATCTACGGCTGCATGCAGGTGCAGACAGGGGCCGCGGAGCTGGTGCTGGCGGGCGGGGCGGACAGCATGAGCCAGGCCGAGTTCTACTCGACGAGACCGCGCTGGGGCGTCAAGAGCGGAGCGATCAAGCTCGAGGATCGCCTCGAACGCGCGCGGGTCAACGCCGGTGGCGTCAACCACCCGGTGCCCGGCGGGATGCTCGAGACCGCCGAGAACGTGCGGCGCCAGTACGGCATTCCGAGGGCTCAGCAGGACGAGCTGGCGTTGAGCTCGCACCAACGCGCCGTCGCCGCCCAGCAGAGCGGTGCGTTCGCACAGGAGATCGTGCCGGTAGCGGTTCGCGACTCGGTCGTGGAGATCGACGAGCACCCGCGGGCTGACACGACGCTCGAGGCGCTCGGGCGGCTGCGGGCGATCATGGGCGCGAGCGACCCGGAGGCGACGGTCACCGCGGGCAACAGCAGCGGTCAGAACGACGGCGCGGCTGTCTGCATCGTCACACACGCGGAGAGGGCTGCCGAGTTGGGGTTGCAGCCGCTCGCGCGCCTGCGCTCGTGGGCTGTGGCCGGCGTGGCGCCCGAGACGATGGGCATCGGGCCGGTGCCGGCGACGAGGGTCGCGCTCGAGCGTGGCGGGCTGACGCTCGAGGAGATCGACTTGATCGAGCTCAACGAGGCTTTCGCCTCACAGGTCCTCGCGGTGCTCAGCGAGTGGCAGCTTCACGACGGCCTCGAGCGCGTCAACGTGAACGGATCGGGCATCTCTCTCGGTCACCCCGTCGGCGCGACCGGGGCGCGTATTCTGGCCACGTTGCTGCACGAGATGCGCAGGCGCGACGCGCGTTTGGGACTGGAGACGATGTGCATTGGCGGCGGTCAGGGCCTCGCCGCGATTTTCGAGCGCGTCGAGGCATAGCGCGGCCTAGGACGCGACGCCGACGCTGTGGGTGGGCGAGCGGCGCTCGCTGCGCTGGGCGTTGTGTTCGGGGCAGTACACGCCGCGAACGCCACCGTTGCGCAGGCCGTACCCGAGCCACTCGGCGCCACGCCAGATGAAGCGGAAGAACTGGTCTTCGAGCGCGGGTGCGTGCTCGAGCTGGCGAGCCCACGCCGCGTCGGCGACGCTCCCGGGAACGGTCTGCTGGCAGGAGCAGCCGCCGGACAGGTAGCCGGAGGACACGCACCGGAGCAGACGGTCGAGGTTCGTCTGGGGGGAGGTGGTTGTTGTCGGTGCTTGAGTTTGCATTTTGGGGTTCGTTTCGTCGAGGTCGAGTCGTTCCGTTGGGGCGACAAGCGCCTGCCCTTTTCGGGCAATTCATGTCGTCCTTTAAGGGCTGTGTCGCCGAGTTTGTCCTCAGACGCCGCAGATCTCCACAAACTTGGACGCTTGTTCTACGGATGCGAAGGCCGCAGATCCTCGGTCAGCCGCGCCCGCGCGAGGTGCCGCGGCGCATGCGGTTGACCCGGCGCAGTTCCTGCACGGCCTCGTCGAAGCCGCCGAGCGCGGCGCGCGGGCCCTCACCGAGGAGTTCGACATCCAGGCGCTTGCGCAGGAGCTCGCCTGCTATGGCGTCCACTCGCTGTGCGCCTGCGCCGGGCCGCGAGCTGACAGCGCGCTCGGGCCGCTCACCGCGGAACAGCAGGCCGACGCCGTCGTCGAGCGCCCATCCGCCTGGGAGCGTGCCGTCCCGTACGCTGGCCAGCCACACCGGCAGTCGCTCGGGCTCGCCGTCGGCGTGGACGGTGAGCGAGCCTTCGAGCAGGCCGAGACCGGCGATCGGCTCTGGCGGCCCGCTCGAGCAGCTGACCCCACCCTGGAACCAGCACATCGCGCCGGCGCTCAACCCGGCGAGCACGGTGCCACGCTCCCACGCGTGCACGAGCAGGCGGTCGAGCCCGTGCGCGTGCCACAGCGCGAGCAGGTTGCGCATCGACCCGCCGCCGACGTAGACGATGTCCTGGCCGAGAACGATCTCGGCGAGCGAGCGTGTGGAGTCGCGCAGGTGAAACAGCGACAGGTGCTCGGGGATGCACGCCCGCTCGGCGAAGCGGGCCCTGAACGCGTTGATCTGGGCGTTGGTGTCGCCAGAGGCGGTCGGCAGGAACAGGATCCGTGGCTCGCCGACGTCGGCGAGCGACAGCACGAAGTCGTCGAGCAGAGGGTTGTTGGGCTCCATCGTGAAGCCGCCGCCGCCCATCGCGAAGATCTGGCGCTCCTGCACGTCGACGACGGCCCGGTCGGTCATGCTGCGACGGGCTTCGGTTTGACGTGAACGGCCGTTCGCCGCGTGGCGGAAGCAGGCGCCGTCCTGCCCCTGGCGGGCGTCGTGGGACGTGTGACCGGCGTGCCGGCGCCGAGCTCGACGGGCGGCGTCGTCGGTGCGGCGTCCACGGGCGCGCTCCTCGCAGGCCACGCCCCGGCGCCGCCCACCGGCCCGGCGTCACCCAGCTGCTCGACCTCGAGGGCCGTCTCGCTGACGCGATCGCCACATGGCTCGACCAGGTAGGCGCCACCGTCGGCGCGCGAGCTGACGACTCGCTCGAGGCTCGTGCCGCGGAAATGCAGTGCGACGCCGTCGTCGACGGCGTATCCGGGGCGCATACCGTCGGCGACGAAGCGGTGGTACTCGGCGTGGCGCTCCGGCTCGGCGTCGTAGTGGACGCAGTTGGAGTACGGCAGCAGGCCCAGCCCGCGCACCATCCGTGGCGCGCCGTGGAAGGCGCTGAGCGCCTGCTCGAACCAGCACAGCGAGCCGGCGGACGGCCCGCACAGGACGATGCCGCGCCGCCACGCTCTGCGCAGGATCGCGTCGAGGCCGTGCGCGCGCCACGCGCCGAGCATGCTCACGACGTTGCCGCCGCCGACATAGATCAGGTCCTGGCTCAGCAGGTGGCTGGCGAGGTCGTCCTCGACGCCGCCGGTCCCCTGGTCGCGGCGGAACAGCGACACGTGGCTGGCGTCGCAGTCGGCCGAGAAGCGGCGATAGAAGCGCACCACGTAGTGATCCGCGTCGCCCGAGGCGGTCGGCAGAAAGCACACCCGCGGTCTCGCGGCGCCAGTGAGCGAGAGGACGTAGTCGTCGAGCAGCGAGCCGTCTCTCTCCATCGAGAAACCGCCGCCTCCGAGCGCAACGATCTGTGGCGATCTGCTTGGCATTACCCTCTTCCTCGGCCGTGACGCAATACGCACCGCTTGCGTCAGCGTGGCGCAGAACACCCCAAGGGGGTATGGACCGGCGTCCCAGATCGGCCGGTGCTGCGATCGACATCCGCACATAGGGCCGTCGCCCCTTAGGAAACTCTGAGATTGGCCACACGCTGCTCCTACACGCCGCGGCGAAGCTGCCCGCATGAGCTTTTCATGGCGCCCACGCACAGCCACGTCGCCGACCGGCTCGGCGCCCCCGGTGGCGAGTGCAGCCGGCGTCGAGTGGGCGCCGCGCGTGCGCAGGTGGACTCGGCCGCTGGCGGCGCTGGCGCGCTACCCGGAGCTCGCGTCGGTGATGTCGCTCGCCGCGATCCTGAACCTGTGGGCGCTGTCGCGCAACGGCTTCGCGAACCAGTACTACGCGGCGGCGGTCAAGTCGATGAGCTCGAGCTGGCACGACTTCCTGTACGCATCGCTCGACCGCGGCGGCATCATGACGGTCGACAAGCCACCGCTGGCGCTTTGGGTGCAGGCGCTTTCGGCGCGCGTGTTTGGCTTCGACTCGCTCAGCATCCTCGTGCCGCAGGCGCTGATGGGGGTGGCGAGCGTGGCGCTCGTGTACGACCTCGTGCGCCGACGCTTCGGGCGCGTCGGCGGGTTCGTCGCGGGCCTGTCCCTGGCATTGACGCCGATTTCGGTGGCGATCTCGCGCCACAACAACCCCGACAGCCTGCTCGTTCTCTGTTGCGTCGCGGCCCTGTGGTGCACGGTTCGGGGTCTCGATGCAGACCCCGCCCGCCGGGGCACCCGCTGGCTGGTGCTGGCGGGCGTGTTCGTCGGCCTCGGCTTCGAGACGAAGATGGGCGTGGCGCTCGTCGTCGTCCCCGGCATCGTCGCCGCATGGCTGTGGGTCGCTCCGGCCGCGCGTGGACGCCTGCACGCGCTGCGTCAGCTGCTGGCCGGGGGCGCTGCGATGCTGCTGGTCGGCGGCGCATGGCCCCTGCTCGTCGAACTGACGCCCGCGGCCGACCGCCCTTGGGTGTCCGGCACGAGCAACAACAGCGTCCTGTCGCTGATCTTCGAATACAACGGCCTCGGGCGCGTGGAAGGCCAGACGGGCGGGGCGGGTGGGCCCCCAAACGGGGCGAACACGATGTTCGGTGGCACCGCGGGTCCTCTGCGTCTGTTGAACTCCGCGCTCGGCGGCCAGGCCGGCTGGCTGCTCGGCTTCGCCGTGATCAGCGGGCTTGGCATCCTCGTCGCGAGTCGCCTGCGCCGCAGCGACACGCGCAGCGGTTGGCTGCTCGCGATTGGCGGCGCGTTCGTCGCGACCGCCGTGCTGTTCAGCTTCGCCGGAGGCATCTTCCACCCCTACTACGTCTCGCTGCTGGCGCCGTTCGTGGCGGCGCTCACCGGCGCCGGCGCCGCGCAGATGCTCCGCGGCGGGCGCGCTGGGCGCGTGATGGCAGCGCTCGCTGTGGTCGCCGGCGTGGTCGTCGAGTTCGTCGTCCGCGCCGACTACCCCGGACAGCTCACGTGGCTGCCTCCCGTGCTGATCGTCGTCGGCGCGCTCGCCGTCGTGGCGCTGCTGGCGTTCAGCTCGAGGGCGGTGCGGATCGGTGCCCTCGCGGCGGTGCTCGCGGCGCTGCTCGCAGCTCCGGCCGTGTGGGCGTTCGACACACTCGGCCACGCGACCAGCGGCACCTTCCCAGCCGGCGGACCGGCATCCGTCGAGGCGGGCGGTCCGGGCGGTCCGGGCGGCTCGGGCGGTGGCTTCGGTGGAGCGCGTGGCGTGGGCGGCTCGGGCGGTGGCTTCGGCCCCGGCGGGGGCGCTGGGGGTGGTCCGCGAGGCTTCGGCGCCGGCACCCCACCGAGTGGTGCTCCCGGCGCGGCCGCAGGCGCGGGCCCTGGCGGCACGCTGCTGTTCGGTTCGGGCTCGGCCAGAGCGGGTGGCATCCCCGACGGCGCAGCGAGTCGAGCCGGCGGCCAGGGCGGCGCGATGGGCGCCCCGATCGGTGGCAGCGTGACCACCAGCATCCTCACCTACGTCAAGCAGCACGGCGGCGGCACGATCGCGGTCGCGAGCCAGTCGAACGCCGCCTCCTCGATCCTCATCCAGAACGCAAACGTGGCGGGCATCGGCGGCTTCTCCGGACGCGAGAGCGACGTGAGCGTGTCGTGGCTTGCGAGCGAGGTGCGCGCGGGCAAGATCCGCTGGGTACTGGACGAACAGGGCTCCACCGGGACCGCGCGGGGCTTGCCCGGCGACACGCGCACTGGCGCGAAAACGGCGATGAAGGCCGTCGCGAAGGCGTGCGTGGCGGTGACGCTGCCGTCTAGCGGCTCCGGCTCTGGCTCCGCCTCCGGCGCGGCCAACGCGTCGAGCGCTGCGGCGACGCTCTATGACTGCCAGGGTCGCGCGAGCGCGCTGGCGAGCGTGGGCACGTAACAATCAAGCCCGTGAGAATCCTCGTGGTGGATGACGATCGCGCCGTGCGCGAAGCGTTGCGGCGTGCGTTGTCGCTGGCCGGCTACGAGGTGCAGCTGGCCGAGGAGGGCGAGAGCGCGATCGAGCAGACGATTCAAGCGGTCCCCGACGCGCTGGTGCTCGACATCGGGCTGCCGGGGATCGACGGCCTCGAGGTGTGCCGGCGGGTGCGCCGGCTCGGCAACCGGGTGCCGATTCTGATCCTGACCGCGCGCGACGCGGTGAAGGATCGCATCGACGGTCTCGACGTCGGCGCGGACGACTACATGGTCAAGCCGTTCGATGTCGGCGAGCTGCAGGCGCGGCTACGCGCGCTACTGCGCCGCGCCAACCCGGATTCCGATCCCGACGCGCTGTCGTTCGCGGAGCTGCGCCTGGATGCCGAGCGCCACGGGGCGTGGGTCGGCGAGAACTTCGTCGAGCTGACGCGCACCGAGTACCAGCTGCTCGAGCTGCTGCTGCTCAACCCGCGGCGCGTGCTCTCCCACAGCCTGATCTATGACCGCGTGTGGGGCTACGACTTCGGTCCGACGTCGAACGCGCTGCGCGTCTACATCGGCTACCTGCGTCGCAAGCTCGAGGACGCGGGCGCGCGCCAGCTGATCCACACGGTCCGCGGCGTCGGCTACGCCCTGCGCGAGCCGTGAGCGAACCGCCGAGACCGCCCGGCAGGCGATGACGCTGCGCACGCGCATCGCGGCGGTCGCGAGCCTGTCCGTGGCGATGGCGGTGCTCGCGGCGGCGATCGGTCTGTATGTGGCGGTGAGCTCGGAGCTTCATGGCCAGATCGACAGCGCGCTGCGTGCGCGCGCGCAGACGCTTGTCGCGCATGCAGGCGCCGGCGCACCGACGCCGTCGGGCGGCGGACTGCCCGGCGGCGGCCCGGGCGGGGCCTACGGCGGCCCGCCGGGCGTCGGTCGGGGGGCGGGTGCGGCGGAGGGGCGAGCAGAGGGCTTTCCCAACAGGGTCGAACCGGAGCCGTTCGGTGCGGCGTCGGGCTACGTGCAGTTCGTCTCCGCGAACGGGCAGCTGTTCGTCCCGGGCGGGCAGGGGTCCGCGCCGAGCAGGATTACGCTGACGGCGGGCGACCATGCGATCGCGCGCCGCGGCAGCGGTGCGAGCCTCACCGATCGCAGTGTCGCCGGGACGAACCTCCGGGTGCTTACGCTCGGGACGCCTCCGGGCGGCGCGGTGATGGTCGCCCAGCCGCTGACGCAGGTCAACAACGAGCTGAGCCACGTGTTGCTGATTCTCGCCCTGATCGGCGCGGGCGGGGTGGTGCTGGCGGCGCTGCTCGGCGCGCTGGTGGCGCGCACGGCGCTGGCGCCGATCGCTCGCTTCACCGAGCGCACTGAGCAGCTCTCGGGCAATCTCGACCTCTCGCACAGGCTCGAGGTGGAGGGGCGCGACGAGCTGGCGCGCCTGGCGGAGAGCTTCAACGGGACGCTCGACGCGCTCGAGCGTTCGCTGCAGGCCCAGCGCCACCTCATCGCAGACGCGAGCCACGAGCTGCGTACGCCGATCTCCTCGCTGCGGGCGAACATCCAGGTCCTCGGAGAGGCGGACCGGCTCGCACCGGAGGAGCAGGCGAGCCTGCGGGCGGACATCGTTGCGGAGCTGGACGAGCTGACGGCGCTCGTCGGCGACGTCGTCGAGCTCGCTCGCGGCAGCGCAGCAGATGGCTCCGTGGATGACGTGCGGCTGGACGAGGTCGTGCTCGGCGCGGTGGCGAGCGCGCGCCGACGCGCCGATCGAGACGGCGAGATCGGCTTCGAGCTCGCGCTCGAGCCGACGATCGTCCGCGGCCAGGCCGACCGCATCGGCCGTGCCGTGTCAAACCTGATCGACAATGCCCGCAAGTGGAGTCCGGCGGGTGCGAGCGTCGAGATCGCGCTCGCCGACGGGGTGCTGAGCGTCCGCGACCATGGTCCCGGCTTCCAGGAGGCGGATCTGCCGTTCGTGTTCGACCGCTTCTATCGTGCGCGCGACGCGCGCAAGCTCCCCGGGTCGGGTCTCGGGCTGGCGATCGTGCGCCAGGCGGCAGAGGCGTGCGGTGGCTTCGTCGAGGCGCACAACGCGCCCGGTGGCGGCGCCCTGCTGCGCGTCGGCTTCGGCCCGGTGGTGCAGCTCGAGTCCGCTTTGCCGGTCGCTTAGCTGCGCCGTTCTAGATGGACGCCGGCCGCGGCCGGCGGCCGGCGTCCGAGGATTGCGCGCGCGCCTCCACGGGCTAGAACAACATGCGTCGAGTTCGGCCGGGAGGGTTCCCAACCGGCCCTAGTTTGAAGGAGTTGGGGTTGGCGCGTCTAATAGATCGACCAGTAAACCGCAACTTTTTCGCCTGCGCGGAGTCACTGAGGGGTGCAGGCATGTCTCGATCCAGCCGAGTTCCGATAGGGGAGGTAGCAGTGAGGTCCAAGGTCCGTATTTCGCTCGTAGCGCTCGTGGTGAGCGCGCTTGGGCTCATCGCCCTATCGGCTCCGGCTGCTCAGGCTGCCACCTTCGGCGTCGAACGGTTCGTTGCGACGAACTGCAAAGAAGCGTTCGAAAAATGCGGCGGCGAAGAACTCGTCAAACCTGCCCCGTCCCCGTTTACATATACTCGTCCCAAGCCCGAAGTCACCGTCGCGGAAGCGCACGAACAGGGCTTCACTGAAGCCGGCGGGCGTGTACCCAACGGCGTGACCGACTTCGAAATCAACACGATCGGCAAATACCCGAACGCGATCCCGACCGGGGTCGTGAACCACGTCAGGGTCGATGTGGCCTCGGGCCTGGCCACCGCGCCGGTCGCGGTGCATGAGTGCACGTTGGCCGAATTCGACGAACACGAAATCGCTCCTGGCGCTGGCCTGTACGCGGCGGAACCAGGGAAATGCACCCAAATCGGCGTTGAAAAAATAACCGTGTACCTCGGCAAAGCATTCGAAGAAGCGGAGGGCTTCGGCGATGTGCCGATCGAAGCCAAGGTCTACAACGTCGTGCCGCCCGAAGGACTCGCCTCCTACTACGGCGTCGTCCTGAAGCTTCCGGAATTCATCACCGAACCCAAAGTTGGTCCCGGCCAGTTCTTTGCGCACTCCTTCGTCGAAGGTAACGTCGAATGGGGCAAAGAATCAGAAGGCACCGAAGCGGGGGACTACCACGACTACTTCACGGTCAAGGTCAATCCGGAACTTCCGGTGATCAGCTCGCGACAGATCTTGTTCGGAAAGAGTGGCGAAGGTGACTTCATCACAAACGCCACCAGCTGCCCCGGCGATAACACGACCTTCGTCACCCTGAAAGACACGGCCGGCGAAACAAAGCGTGGCTCGTTCACGACCCCGATCGGGCTCGAAGGCTGCGGAGCCCTCACGTTCAAACCGGGTTTCGAATTCATGTCGGGGTCGACCACCAGCGACCAGCCCAACCAGCTCACGACCGAAGTCTCTGACTTCAACGAACCGGGGTCGGGCGCCAGTGGCACCAACGCTCCGACGAAACGGGCGCCCTCGCAGGTCAAAACGGCCTCGATCGTCCTCCCGGAAGGGATGACGCTGAACCCGTCTGCCGCCGCTGGGCTCGAAGCCTGTACGCCGGCGCAAGCGAGGATTCACAGCGCCGTATTCGGTACGGCGTGTCCGGTCGGCTCAGAACTCGGCTCCGTCAGCCTCGAAGTACCGACGCTGCCCGCGGGCTCGCTTACTGGGAGCATGTATTTGGGCGGTCCGGAATCGGGTCCGATCACAGGTCCTCCCTACATCGTCTACGTGGTCGCGAACTCGAAACGCTACGGGGTCTCCGTCCGCATCAAAGGTGAAGTTGTGCCGAACGAAGCGACCGGCCAGCTCACCACGGTCTTCCAGGAAAACCCGGAACAGCCGTTCAACAGCTTGAAGCTCAGCTTCGACCGAGGTGTCCTTACCTCGGTCGCGAACCCGCTGATCTGCGGGGAATACCATGGCGCGGCGAGCTTCTCGCCGGTTGCGGCTGGGGTTGCGGCGACGGCGGATCCGTTCCCTATATCAATCACCGGGTGCGCCGGTTCGATTCCGTTCTCGCTCAGCCAGAGCACCGCGTACGAACCGCCGACCGCGGCCGGCCACAGCTCCTACTCGTTCAGCCTTGCCCGTGCGGAAGGCCAGCAATACCTGCAGAAGGTCTCAACGACGCTGCCTTCGGGCGTCGTCGGTGAGATCCCGGCTGTCACGCTGTGTGGTGAACCGCAGGCGGCGCAGGGTACGTGTGGATCGGCCAGCAAGATCGGCACCGCGACCGTCACGGCCGGCTCGGGTAGCTCGCCGTACACGTTCTCGGGTCCGGTGTACATGACCGGGCCCTACAACGGCGCTCCGTTCGGCCTGTCGATCGCGGTTCCTGCGGTCGCCGGTCCGTTCAACCTCGGAACGATCGTGACGCGCTCGACGATCAACATCAACCCGACGACAGCGCGAGTCACGGCTGAAAGCGTGTTGCCGACGATCGTCAAGGGCATCCCGATACGCCTGCGCTCGCTTAACGTCGACGTCAACAGGCAGGGCTTCCTGCTGAACCCGACCAACTGCGCGGTCGAGGCGACCGAATCGACCCTGACCTCGACGTTCGGGGCCCTGCAGACCGGGCTCTCGAGTCCCTTCCAAGCCGAAGGCTGCAGTGGCCTTGGCTTCAAGCCCGGATTCACCGCGTCGACGGGCGCCAAGCACTCGAAAACTAACGGTGCGAGCCTCGTCACGACGCTGACGATGCCCGGCGGTAACGCGAACATGAAATCGGTGTTCGTGCAGCTGCCCAAGCAGCTGCCGTCGCGTCTGACGACGCTGCAGAAAGCGTGCCTGGCGAAGGTGTTCGAAGCGAACCCGCTCAACTGCCGCAAGGAATCGCCCGGATCCGAAGTTGGCTCGGCAACGGCGAACACGCCGGTGCTTTCGGTGCCGATGAAGGGTCCGGCCTTCCTGGTGTCGCACTCCGGCGAAGAATTCCCGAGCCTCGAGCTCGTGCTCGAAGGCCAGGGTGTGCGCGTGATCGTCGAAGGCAAAACCAAGATCAAGAACGGGATCACGACCACCAACTTCGCGTCCACACCGGACGTGCCGGTCTCGAGCATCACGGTGAACCTGCCAACGGGGCCGCATTCGGCTCTGACGACGGTGAACCTCAACACGAACCTGTGCACGGCGAAGCTGATCATGCCGACGACTCTCACGGGTCAGAACGGCAAGGTCGTCAAACAGAACACGACGATCAGCCCCACTGGCTGCGGCGTGCAGATCACCGGGCACAAGGTGGTGGGCAACACGGCCTACCTGACCGTGCGGACCTATTCGGCCGGGCGCATCAGTGGTAGCGGCAAGAGCCTGTCGACGAAGGCGCGTACGCTCAACGGGGCCACCAAAGCGGCGACGCTGAAGGTCCCGCTCTCGAGCGCCGGGCGCAACAGGCGCAAGCCGTTCAGCGTCAAGGTGCGTGTCGGCTTCGTGCCCAAGAAGAAGGGCGCGCACTCGACCGCCTTCGTCACGGTCAAGTTCCGATAGCACACAGAGACACCCTGCAGTCAAAGGGGCGGCCTTCGGGCCGCCCCTTTGCGCGCTTCAGGGCGACGTGGTGAAGCTGGCCGACGCGCGGTTCTGGCCCACGCCGGGCGGCCCATGGCGTACATTGTCTGCATGAATGTCGTTGGAGGTACGGATACCTCGACATCCTCCGGGGGCATCGATCGCCTGCTCAGCGGCATCCGCCATCTGACGGCGCTCGCCGACAGCGCCGGCAACGCTGACGCGATCTACAGGTTGCTCGCGAGCGAGCTCCTGTCAGCGCCGGGCGCCGACGAGGTCCGCATCCATCATCTCCTCGTCGAAGGAGACGTGCGTGAGGAGCTCGTGGCGGTCTACATGTTCGGCGGCATCGGACGGCTCAGCTACCTGCAGCCAAGAGCCGAGCGCCCGCCCGGCGTAGCCTGGGTCGCGAACACCGGCAGCAGCTTCGTGGCCGCCGACCCGCAGGGGCTGGCGGCGAGCGTGCCGCGCCTGGCCGAGACCGGGCCCGTCACCTCGGCGCTGCTCGTCCCGCTCGCCGAGCGCGGTGAAGTCGAGGCGGTGGTGCTGCTCGTGCGACGAGGCTCAGACGCGTTTTCGCCGGCGGAGGTCGAGCTCGCCGCTGCGCTCGTCGAGCAGGGCGCGACCGCGCTGGCGCTCGCGCGCGCCCGAGCGGAGGCTGGCACCGACGCCGTGACGGGATGCATGAACCATCGTGCGATGCGCCGGCGCCTAGACGAGGAGATCGGCCGCGCGACGCGGACCGGCGGCCCGCTGTCGGCGATGCTGATCGACCTCGACGACTTCAAGCTCGTCAACGACCGCCACGGCCATCAGGCCGGCGACGCCCTTTTGCGCAGCGTCGTGCAGGCACTCGTCGGGGAGTTCCGTGCGTTCGACCGCGTCGCGCGCTACGGCGGCGACGAGTTCGTCGTGATCCTGCCCAACGCCGACCTCGATGCCGCTGCGGCGGCGGCGAGCCGTGCGCTCGAGCGTATGCAGGAGATCCCTGGACACGACGGACAGGGCGGCGACGGCGTGTCCGCCTCGATCGGCGTCGCGCAATGGCAGGCGCCGATGAGCACCGATGAGCTGCTCGAAGCTTGCGATGCAGCGCTGCTGCGCTCCAAGCGCCAGGGCAAGCGGCGCGTGACGCGCGCCTCCGAGCCCACGCGATAAGGACAGCTCAGACGCATGCGCGCTTTTGCGCGCTCGCGCCGGTCGGCCGCCGGCCGGATTGGCTCGGCGACTCTGCGAGACTGCCGGAGTCCCTGTAGAGACACAGATCACACGGGAGCCAGGAATGTCAGAGAACAGCTTCGGCGCCAAGGACACGCTCGTCGTCGGTGAACGCAGCTACGAGATCTTTCGCCTCGAGGCGCTGCAGGAGCGCTTCGACGTGGCCCGGCTGCCGTTCTCGCTGAAGGTGCTGCTCGAGAACCTGCTGCGCAACGAGGGCTCGGGCGCGGTGCGCGCTGCGGACATCGAAGCTCTCGCCGGCTGGGATGCGAAGGCGCAGCCGAGCAAGGAGATCGCCTTCACGCCCGCGCGCGTGCTGATGCAGGATCTCACCGGCGTGCCGGCGGTCGTGGATCTGGCTGCCATGCGCGAGGCGATGGCGAGGATGGGCGGCGATGCAGCCAAGATCAACCCGTTGGCCCCAGCCGAGCTCGTCATCGACCACTCCGTGCAGGTGGACGCGTTTGGCACCCGCGACGCCTTTCGCGTGAACGCCGAGCGCGAGTTCGAGCGAAACCAGGAGCGCTACGTGTTCCTGCGCTGGGGCCAGGGCGCGTTCGACGACTTCGCGGTGGTGCCGCCGGATACCGGCATCGTCCACCAGGTCAACCTCGAGTACCTCGCGCGCGTGGTCTTCGGGTTCGATTCCCACCCTCCCTCCGATTCCCGCCCACCCCAGGCCTACCCGGACACGCTCGTCGGCACCGACTCGCACACGACGATGGTCAACGGACTCGGCGTCCTCGGCTGGGGCGTGGGCGGCATCGAGGCCGAGGCGGCGATGCTCGGCCAGCCGATGTCGATGCTGATCCCGCAGGTGCTTGGCTTTCGCCTGCATGGAGAGCTGCCCGAGGGCGCGACCGCCACCGACCTCGTGCTCACCGTCACGCAGATGCTGCGCGAGCGCGGCGTCGTGGGCAAGTTCGTCGAGTTCTACGGCGCCGGGCTCGCCGGGTTGCCGATCGCCGACAGGGCCACGATCGGCAACATGTCGCCCGAGTTCGGCTCGACCTGCGCGATCTTCCCGATCGACGCCGAGACGCTCACCTACCTCGAGCTGTCGGGGCGCCCACGCGAGCGGATCGCGCTCGTGGAGGCCTACGCCAAGGAGCAGGGGTTGTGGCACGACGAGAGCTCGGAAGAGCCGACGTTCAGCGACACGATCGAGCTCGACCTCGCCACCGTCGAGCCGAGCATCGCCGGCCCCAAGCGTCCGCAGGACCGGATCGCGCTCAGCGACGCCCAGGTCTCCTTCCGCGACGCGCTCGGCGGCTACGTCCAGCACTACGACGCCCGCGACGAGGCCGACGCGGAGAGCTTCCCCACGAGCGATCCGCCCGCCAACGGCAACGACCACCCGCGCCCCGCCGACGGCGGCCCGAGCTACGTGCAAGGCGGAGACGGCGGGGCTGTGACGGTGCGCTCCGCGACCGCCGCGCGCTGCACGCTCGCCGACGGGACCGTGGTCGAGCTCGACCACGGTCACGTCGTGATCGCGGCGATCACGAGCTGCACCAACACCTCCAATCCCTCGGTGATGATCGGCGCGGGCATCCTCGCGCGCAACGCGCTCGCTCGCGGCCTGCGCTCGCAGCCGTGGGTCAAGACCTCGCTCGCGCCCGGCTCCAAGGTGGTCACCGAGTATCTCGACCGCGCCGGCCTCACCGAGCCGCTCGAGCAGCTCGGCTTCAACCTCGTCGGCTACGGCTGCACGACCTGCATCGGTAACTCCGGCCCGCTCCCCGACGAGGTCTCCCGGGCGGTCAACGAGGCCGACCTCGCGGTCGTGTCGGTGCTGTCGGGCAACCGCAACTTCGAGGGGCGCATCAACCCCGACGTGAAGCTGAACTACCTCGCCTCGCCGCCCCTCTGCGTCGCCTACGCGCTCGCCGGCACGATGGACATCGACATCGTCGGCGATCCACTCGGCCAGGACGAGCACGGCCAGGACGTCTACCTCAAGGACATCTGGCCCTCGGCGCACGAGATCGCCGAGACGATCGGCGAGGCCGTCCGGACGGACATGTTCCGCAAGAGCTACGGCGAGGTGTTCGCGGGCGATGAGAACTGGAACAGCCTGCCGGTGCCGGAGGGCGAGCGCTTCGCGTGGGATCCCGACTCGACCTACGTGCGCCTGCCGCCGTATTTCGAGGGGATGCCCGCGGCGCCCGAGCCGGTGCGCGACATCGACGCTGCGCGTGTGCTCGCGCTACTCGGGGACAGCGTCACCACCGACCACATCTCGCCCGCCGGATCGATCAAGCGCGACGGCCCGGCCGGCCTGTATCTGCAGCAGCAGGGCGTCGCGCCGCGTGACTTCAACTCATACGGCGCCCGCCGCGGCAACCACGAGGTGATGATGCGCGGCACGTTCGCGAACATTCGCCTGCGCAATCTGCTCGGTCGTGACGTGGCCGGCCTGGAGCCGCTCGCGGAGGGCGGCAACACCTACTACCTCGCTGATGGCTCGAACGAGCAGCTGTCGATCTACGACGCCGCCGTGCGCTACATCGAGGCGGGCGTCGACCTCGTGGTGCTCGCCGGCAAGGAGTACGGCACCGGCTCCTCCCGCGACTGGGCGGCCAAGGGCACGAAGCTGCTCGGCGTGCGCGCGGTCATCGCCGAGAGCTTCGAGCGCATCCACCGCTCGAACCTGATCGGCATGGGTGTTCTGCCGCTGCAGTTCCGCGACGGTGAGAGCGCCGCCTCGCTCGGGCTGACCGGCGAGGAGACGTTCTCGATCACAGGCCTCGCCGAGGCGATGGCCGACGGCGGCGGGCCGCCGGCGGAGGCTCGCGTACGCGCCGAGCGCACCGACGCGAGCCCGATCGAGTTCGACGCGCGCGTGCGGATCGACACGCCGCGCGAGGCCGAGTACTTCCGCCACGGAGGCATCCTGCAGTACGTCCTGCGGGCGCTGCTGGCGGAATGAGCCCCGCAGCGCGCAAAGCTCCGGCGAAACGACGCGCACGCCCGGCCGCCGGCGTGCCCGCCGTTCTACGCGACCTGCTGCTCGCGCGTGGACCGTCGGGTTATGAGACCGCTCCCGCGCGGGTGTGGCGCGACGCGGCGAGTGAGTTCGCGCAGGCGAGCATCGACCTCGTCGGCACGCCGCTCGCGCTCGTCGCGCCCAAACACGGCTACGACGCCGCGCCGCGCCGGCTGCTGATCGTGGGCCACATCGACGAGATCGGGCTGATCGTCACGTACATCAGCGACGACGGATACCTGTGGTTCAGCGCCGTCGGCGGCTGGGACGCGCAGATCCTCGTCGGTCAACGTGTCGTCCTCGACACGCGCGGCGGCCCCGTCGTGGGCGTCGTCGGCAAGAAGCCGATCCACCTGCTGCGCGATGAGGAGCGCAAGAAGGTCGCCGAGATCCGCGACCTGCACATCGACATCGGCGCCCGCGACGGCGAGCAGGCGCGCGAGATGGTGCGGATCGGCGACGTCGCGGTGATCGACGCGCAGCCGGTCGAGCTCCCCAACGGCCGCCTGACTGCGCGCGCGCTCGACAACCGGCTGGGATCCTTCGTCGCGCTCGAGGCCGCGCGCCTCGTGGCCGCGGCCGGCGGCGGGCAGTGGGAGATCGCGGCGGTCGCCGCCGCGCAGGAGGAGATCACCTTCGGCGGCTCGCGCACGAGCGCGTTCGCGCTCGAGCCCGACGCTGCGATCGTCGTCGACGTCACGCACGCCACCGACGCCCCCGGAATCGACGTCAAGGAGGCCGGCAAGCACGAGCTCGGATCCGGTCCGGTCATTACCCGTGGCTCGACGCTCAACAACGCGCTGTTCGAGCTGCTGTTCGAGGCGGGCGAGGCCGAGAAGATCCCGTTCACGGTCGAGGCCTCAGCGCGCGCGACCGGCACCGACGCGGACGCCGTGCACATCAGCCGCGCGGGCGTCCCCACGGGCCTCGTCTCGATCCCGATCCGCTACATGCACTCACCGGTCGAGCTGGTGGCGCTCGAGGACGTGCACGCGAGCGCGCGCCTGATCGCCGCCGCGGCGCTGCGGCTCACGCGCGAGACGTCGTTCGCACGCTAGCGGGCCGTTGCGCGCGCGCACTCGAAGCGTCGAAGCCCTGCGGAACTCGCCTAAGCGAGGACCCGCGCCTTCGCGCGCTCGAACTCCTCGTCGCTCAGCACGCCGCGGTCTTTGAGCTCGGCGAGTTTGGTGATCTCCTCGGCCGGGCTGCCGCCCGCCTGGCTGATCGCTTGGAGGTGCACCCGGTCCTCGGCCTGATGTTCGTGCATCGTGTGGCCGCGCACGATCAGGTATCCCAGCACCCCGAGCAGCGGGAGCACGAAGATGAACAGGAGCCACAGCGCCTTCGCCCAGTTGGACAGGTCGTGGCTGCGGAAGATGTCGAACACGACGCCGACCGCAATCCAGATCCAGAGAAACAGGAACGCGAACTCGAGCGCCGTGAGCAGCGCGTCGCCGAAGGTGAAGGTAGCGATCAACATCCGGCGCTGCGCCTTAATTCGTGGAGCTCAGCTCGCTCATCGCGGAGACAGCGTACGGCTGACCGGGGCAGCCGCCGATCACCAGCATGCGCAGGCCCTCGGGGCCGGCATGGACCTTGCGTCGAGTCTCGGGGCCGACCCGCACGAACGTCTCGCCGTCGAGCTCGACGCGCTCGCCTTCGACGTCCATCCAGCCCGAGCCGCCGAGCGCCAGGAAGACCTCCTCCTGACCACTCTCCGCGTGATCGTGCTCGGGGTAGTCCTCGTAGCTCGGTGGCAGCTGGATCACCTGAAAGCCGAACGCCGTGACTCCCAGCTCGGCGCGTGTCTTGATGAAGCCGCCGCCGAAGCCGGCCTCCATCTCGCTGAGCTTCTTGGCGGTGTAGTCAGCCATGCGCCGTGCACATTACCGCTCGAGCGGCGCTCACGAGCGCTCGGCGAACGGAATCACGATCGCGAGCTGGCGCGACTTCGCCAGCAGCGTGCCGTCGGGCGCCCAGATCGTGCCGTCCTCGACGAAGAAGCCCTCGTGCACGAGCTCCGTGCTGGTCCTCGCCAGGCACAGCGCGCCCGGATCCGGCACGTGGCGCTGAGGGTCGTGGGTGTGGAAGTGGACCGTGAGATCGACCGTCGGCACGGCGACCGTCTCTCTCACGCGCATGTACGGCGCGGGAATCAGCGCGTCGCTGTAGAAGGCGAGCGAGAGCGCGTCGAGCGGCCGCGGCGCGGCGAGGCCGATCCAGGTGAGGATCTCCATCGGCTGCTCCTCGCCGGACAGCGGGACCCCGGGCATCCGTGGCTGCAGGACGATGTGATGTGCGAATTCCGGGCCGCCGCGCTCGATCAACTTGACCCCCTCACGCGAGGGATCGGCCGGCTCGACCGTGGGCATCCGCACGTCGGAGATCTCCGGGCCGCCCCACGGGACCGAGAACGCCGCAAGCGCTAGCGCGATCAGCTGCCCGTCCTGATGCATCCGCGCCGAGAGCGTGCTCAGCGAGCGCCCGCCGCGCTCGAGCGTCGTCGTGATCTGCACCGGACCCGGCTCGGGCGCCCTGGCGTAGTGGATCGTCAGCGATCGCGGCGCTCGCGCCGCGTCCGCGACCGACTCGACCAGCGCGCGCAGCAGCATCGCCGCGAGATAGCCGCCGTGCGGTCCGCGACCGGCGCGCCAGTCGGGCGCGACCACCGCGCCGAAGCACCGGCGGGAGCCCGCTCCGCTCTCACCGTCGCGTTCGGGCGAGCCGTCCGGCCCGTCCTCGAGCCACACGGCCGTGTCGCGGTCGAACTTGCCGGCCTCGTTGTCCGGCAGCTCGGCGAGCGACTGCTCGCCTGCCTGGCGCTCAGCCACGTACGAGCCGCTTATAGGTGATGCGGTGAGGTCGCTCGGCGGCCGCGCCGAGCAACGCGTGGCGGTGCTCCTCGTAGGCCTCGAAGTTGCCCTCGAACCACGTCACCTGCGAGTCGCCCTCGAACGCCAGCACGTGCGTGGCGACGCGATCGAGGAACCAGCGGTCGTGGGAGATCACGATCGCGCAACCGGGGAACGCCAGGAGGGCGTTCTCGAGCGCACGCAGCGTGTCGACGTCGAGATCGTTGGTGGGCTCGTCCAGCAGCAGCAGGTTGCCGCCGCTGCGCAGCAGCTTGGCGAGGTGTACGCGGTTGCGCTCGCCGCCGGAGAGCTTGCCGATGCGCGCCTGCTGGGCGCTGCCCTTGAAGTTGAAGCCGGCCGTGTACTGGCGTGAGTTGACCTCGCGCTCGCCGACCTTGATGTGCTCGTAGCCTTCCGAGATCTCCTCCCACACGGTCTTCTCCGGATTCAGCGAGTCGCGCGACTGATCGACGTAGGCGAGCTGGACGGTGTCGCCGAGCTCGAGCTTGCCGCTGTCGGGGGTCTCCTCGCCCGTGATCATCCTGAACAGCGTCGTCTTGCCGGCGCCGTTGGCGCCGATCACGCCGACGATCCCGGCGCGGGGGAGATCGAAGGACAGCGACTCGATCAACAGCCGGTCGCCGAAGCCCTTGGCCAAATCGGTCGCGGTCAGCACTTTCTCGCCGAGGCGCGGGCCCGGCGGGATGTGGATCTGGACCTCGTCGAGCTTGATGTTGGTGTCTTCGGCTATCAGCTCCTCGTAGCGCGCCAGACGCGCCTTGGACTTCGTGCGTTTGCCCTTCGGGTTGGTGCGCACCCATTCGAGCTCCGCCGCGATCGTGCGCTCGCGGCCCTTTTCGCTGCGCTCTTCCTGGGCCATGCGCGCCTGCTTCTGCTCGAGCCAGCTCGAGTAGTTGCCCTGGTAGGGGATGCCCTTGCCGCGGTCGAGCTCGAGGATCCAGCCGGCGACGTTGTCGAGGAAGTAGCGGTCGTGCGTCACCGCGACGATCGCGCCCTTGTACTCGGACAGGTGCTGCTCGAGCCACGCCACCGACTCGGCGTCGAGGTGGTTGGTGGGCTCGTCAAGCAGCAGCAGGTCGGGAGCGCGCAGCAGCAGCCGGCACAGCGCCACGCGGCGGCGCTCGCCGCCGGAGAGCGTGCTGACGTCCGCGTCAGGCGGCGGTAGGCGCAGCGCGTCCATCGCGTATTCCAGCTGCGTGTCGAGGTTCCACGCGTCGGCCGCTTCGATCTTCGCCTGGATCTGCCCGAACTCCTCGGCGGTCTCGTCCGAGTAGTTGGCCGCGAGCTCGTTGAAGCGGTCGAGCAGCGCCTTGGTCTCGGCGACGCCGTCCTCGACGTTGCCCTTGACGTCCTTGCTCTCGTCGAGATGCGGCTCCTGCTCGAGCATCCCGACGGTCGCGCCCGGCGCGAGCGCCGCCTCGCCGCGGTACTCCTGGTCGATCCCCGCCATGATCCGCAGCAGCGTCGACTTGCCCGCGCCGTTGTAGCCGAGCACGCCGATCTTGGCGCCCGGATAGAACGCCAGCGAGACGTCGTCGAGCACCGTTTTGTCCGGCGGGTGCAGCTTCGACAGCCGGTGCATCGTGAAGATGTACTGCGAGGACATTCGCACGCAGGATAGAGACGAACCGAATCCCGCCCAACCCTCGCTAACGTTGTCGGGTCATGCCGACCACGGTCCTCGACGTCGAGCAGCATCTGCTCCTGCTGGAGCTCGAGGCGCCGTTCACCAAGCGCGACGTGCAGCTCGCGCGCAGGCGCATGGCCAAGCGCTGGCACCCCGATGTTGCGCCCCAGGGACGGCAGTTCGAGCACGAGCGCCACCTCAAGGCGATCAACGAGGCAGCCGACCAGCTCGAGCGCCTGGCAGAGGGCTCGCGCGGGGGCAAAGTCTCGGCGAACGCCGTCAAAGTCAGCGCCGCTGCCGCCCGCCGTGAGCGCGCAGAGGCCGGCAGGCGCAACTACGAAACCGAACAGCGCGCCCGCGCCGCCGCGAAAGACCGCGCCGAAAACGACCCCTTCGGCAGCAGGGTCCCCGACCACTCGGTCGTGCACCGCTACGCGCGCTGCCTCACCTACCCCGAGTGGGGCGTCGGCACCGTCGCCGGCATCTACTTCTCCGACGGTGCGGCGGGGGCCGATTCAACCGGCGAGGAAGTACAGCAGTGGGCGCGCGTCAAGTTCAGCCACGGCATCCGCACGGTGCCGGCCGGCAGCATGAAATTCGTCGACTTCTCAAAGCCCGATCCCGCCGAGGAGCGCGTCGAACGTTTCCTGATCGCGGCCCAGCGCGCGATGGCCGAAGGCGAGTACGAGCTCGCCGCACAACGGCTGATCTACGCGCGCGACGCCGAGCCGCGCAACGTCGCCGTGCTGCGGCTGATGACGCTCGCGTTCTGGAACGCCGGCAAGCTCGACGAGGCCGCGCGCGCGGTGCGCGACTGGGCGCGTGTCGACGGCAGCCGTCCCGCCGCTCATCGCTTCGCAGCTCGCATCTACGAAGACATGGGCGCGACCGACCTCGCAGAGGAGGCCGCCGAGCGCGCGGCGCTGCGCGGCCCGTCGGACGCCGGCGCGTGGGAGCGCCTCGGACGCCTGCGCCTGCAGCTGATGGACCGCGAGGGCGCGCTCGAGGCGCTGCGGCGGGCGCTCGCGCTCGGTGCCGGCGAGGACGTGCACGACCTCGTCGCCCAGGCGCTCGCGATCGAGCCGAGCCTCGCGGGCTAGAGGATGTTGACCGCGCGCGAGACGATCAGCCCGATCGTGACGAGCGAGACGATCGACTGCACGCCCATGATCGCCTTCGCCTTCAGCGTCAGCGGCAGCGTGTCGGTGGGGGAGAAGGCCGCCGCGTTCGTCAGCGACACGTACAGGTAGTCGAAGAACTGCGGACGCCAGTAGCGCGGCTGGACAGCGTCGTCGTTCATCTGGGGAAACAGGAAGTCCGGTGGACCGTCGTGGCCGGCGGCGCGACGACCCGGGCCGCCGCGGTCGAGCTCCCAGTACCACAGGGCGAAGATCAGGAAGTTGGTCAGCCAGATCAGCATGCCCGCGACGATCAGCTCGTCGCCGTTGCTGGGAACTTTGTTGTGCAGCAGCGCGTGCGCCAGCGCGGCCAGCGCGTAGATGTTGGCGGCGCTGACGAAGGCGGTCAGCGCGATCGCGGTGCGACGTCGCGCGGTGTGCTCGTGCTCGAGCTGTCGTGGCGTGGCCAGCGACAGGCCGATGATCAGGATGCCCTCGAGTGCCGGCACCAGCCACGTCGGCCCCGCGGTGAGACGCGCGGGCAGCCCGATCTGCAGGCCGATCGCGACCAGCAGTGTGACCTGGACAGGCCAGAACGCCTCGGGGCCCGGCGGCGGCGGATAGGGACGGCCGGGCAGGGTCGCACTCGCTTGCTCCACGAGCCGAGAGCGTAGGGGGCGGGTCGGAGGTGAAACCGATCCGCCATACCCGCTAGGTTCCCGCGGTGCGCCTGATCGTCGCCCGCTGCGAGGTTGCATACGCCGGCCGTCTCAGCACCGTCCTGCCCGAGGCGGTGCGGCTGCTGATGCTCAAGAGCGACGGTACGTTCATGGTCTGGGCCGATGGCGGCGGCTCGAACGTCAAGCCACTGAACTGGATGGTCGCGCCGACCGTGATCGAGGAGCAGACGAGTGAGGACGGTCGCCTCGAGCGTTTGCTCGTTCGCAAGCGCGGTCAGGATGAGCTGCTCGAGGTGTCGGTGGCGGAGGTGCTCTCCGATGTCGAGCACGAGCTCGACACGCTGGCGTCGCTCGAGAAGGAGGGGATCGAGCGTGAACTGCAGGAGCTGCTGGCGGACACGCCGCAGTGGTGCGGCGAGGGGTTCAGGCTCGTTCGGCGCGAGTGGCCCACGGACATCGGACCCGTGGACCTCATGTGCAGGGACTGCGAGGACGAGTGGATCGCCGTCGAGATCAAGCGCATCGCAACGATCGACGCGGTCGAGCAGTTGACGCGCTACCTCGAGCGCATCCGCCTGGATCCGGCGCTCGGATCCTGTCGCGGCGTGCTCGCCGCCCAGAGCATCAAGCCACAGGCGCGGGTGCTCGCCGAGTCGCGCGGAATCGGCTGTGTCGAGGTCGATCTGGCGGTGCTGCGCGGTGAGCGCGAGCCAGACCTGAAGCTGTTCGCCGCCTAACGATCGGGCCGGTAGGCTGCTGTGGTCCCCGAGCAAGGAGCCGCGCACGCCATGAGCACAGATGTAGCCACCGCTGCCGAGCCGGTCCTCACCGAGCGGCGCGGCAACGTCCTGTTGATCACGCTCAACCGGCCCGAGGTGCGAAACGCGGTCAACGCCGCGCTCGCCGAAGGCGTCGGCAACGCGCTCGAGGACCTCGACGCCGACGACAGCCTGTCGGTGGGCGTGCTCACGGGCGCCGGCGGCTTCTTCTCTGCGGGCATGGACCTCGGCGCCTTCGTCAAAGGGGAGTCGCCGTGGTTCGGAGATCGCGGCTTCGCCGGCATCACGCAGCGCTCCGCGCGCAAGCCGCTGATCGCGGCGGTCGAGGGCTTCGCCGTGGCCGGCGGCATGGAGATCGCGCTGGCGTGCGATCTGATCGTCGCCGCCAGGGGCGCCAAAATGGGGATCCCCGAGGCCAAGCGCTCGCTGATCGCCGCCGGCGGCGCGCTGCTGCGACTGCCGCGGCGCATGCCCTACCACCTCGTGATGGAGCTGGCGCTGACCGGCGACCCGTTTCCGGCCGACCGCTTCTACGAGCTGGGCGTCGTCAACCGGCTCGTCGAGCCCGGCGCCGCCGTCGATGCCGCGCTCGAGCTCGCCGCCCAGCTGGCCAAGAATGGTCCGCTCGCGTTGATCGCCTCGAAGCAGATCCTGCAGGAGCAGTTCGACTGGTCGAGCGCTGAGATGTGGGAGAGGCAGGGCGCGATCAGCGGGCCGGTGATGATCTCGGAGGACGCCAAGGAGGGCGCGAGCGCGTTCAAGGAGAAGCGCGAACCCGTCTGGAAGGGTCGCTAACCGGAGCTCACGGGCGAGGGCTGTCCGGGGCCTGGTGCCGTCGCCGGGCCGCTTGCGGGCATCGGCTCTGCGGCGGGCACCAACGGTTGTGCCGGCAGCAGCGCCAAAGCCATTACAACGCCCGCGCCCGCGACGCCCGCGGCGACGAGGTTGCCCGCGCTGAAGCCGTGGAAGAACGCGCTGCTCGCCGCGTGGTGCAGGCTCGCCGCGAGCGCGGTGTCGTCCGCTTGACGGAGGTGGGCGGCTGTGATCAGGGCGGCGCCGGCTGAGCTGTGAGCGGCGCTCGCCAGCGACGCAGGTAGTCCGTGCGGGAGCAGGCTGGTGAGGCGGCTGGCGTACAACGACGCGTACACGCTGCCGATCACCGCCACACCGAGCGTCCCGCCGAGCAGACGCGTGGTGTCGTTCACAGCCGAGCCGACACCCGCCTTCTCGGTCGGCACCACGCCCATGATCGCCTCTGTCGCCGGCGCGCTCGTGAAGCCCATGCCGGTGCCGAACAGCACCATCTGCACAGCGATCGTCCCGTAGCTGAGGCTCGCGTCGGCGGTCGAGACCCACGCGTAGAAGGCGGCCATCATCGCCAGCCCCGCCGCCACCACGACCTTCGTGCCGAAGCGGACCGCGAGCTTGGTGCCGAGCACCGACGACACGCCCACGGCGGTTGCCACCGGCAGCAGGTGGATGCCCGCCGACAACGGGCCGTAGCCCTTGAAGAACTGGAAGAACTGGGTGATCAGGAAGATGAACCCGAACAGCGCGAAGAACGCGATCGTCACCGACGCGCTCGCAGCGGCGAAGCGCGGGTTGCGGAACAGGCCCACGTCGAGCATCGGCTCGCGCATTCCTCGCTCCCACACGATGAACGTCGCCAGCAGCACCGCGCCCGCGGCGAACCCCGCGATGCTGCGGGCGCTGCCCCAGCCGTGGTCGGGCGCCTCGATGATCGTGAAGATCAGCAGCGCGATCGCCGCCGTCGAAAGCGCGAAGCCGACGCCGTCGGTACGCGGGGCGTGCGGGTCGCGCGAGCTCGGCACGCTGTAGGCGACGAGCCCCGCGCCGAGCGCCGCCACCGGCGCCATCACGAAGAAGATGCTCGGCCACGAGGAGATTTCGAGCAGCCAGCCGCCGACGATCGGACCGAGCGCGATCGCCACGCCCGTGCTCGCCCCCCACAGCCCGATCGCTCGCGCCCGCTCCGAGCGGCCGGTGAAGATGTTCGAGATCAGCGACAGCGTCGCCGGGAACACCATCGCTGCGCCGAGGCCCATGAAGCAGCGTGCGACGATCAGCTGGCCCGCCGTCGCGGTCAGGCCGCCGGCGACGCTCGCCAGGCCGAACACCGCGAGGCCCGCGAGCAGCATGCCCTTCCGACCGACGCGGTCGCTGAGGCTGCCGCACACCAGCAGCAGCGCCGCGAACACGAGGTTGTACGCGTCGACCACCCACTGCAGCTGGCTGTTCGACGCGTGCAGCTCGCGCACCAGCGTCGGCAGTGCCACGTTGACGATCGTCGTGTCGAGGTTGATCACGAACGCCGCTACCAGCAGTGCCGCCAGGGCCAGGGACTTGCGTGCCATCGACGTACTAATAAATCATCAAGACAAAAAAGTCAAGCAAAAGCAAAAATAGTTCAATCGAGCGCTAGAATCGTCGCGTGCGCTCCTACGGCCAGTACTGCTCGGTGGCGAAGGCGCTCGACGTGATCGGCGACCGCTGGACGCTGCTGATCGTGCGCGAGCTGCTCGCGCAGGGACCGAGCCGCTACACCGACCTGCGCAACGGCCTGCCGGGGATCGCCACCAACCTGCTCGCCGAGCGCCTGCGCGAGCTCGAGCGGGCGGGAATCGTCGTGCGCGAGGACGCGCCGCCGCCGGTCGCCACGGCGCTGTTCAGCCTGAGCCCGCGCGGCAGGCAGCTGAAGGCGGTGATCGACGAGCTCGGACGCTGGGGCATGCCGCTGATGGCCGAGACCACCGCCGAGGAGGAGTACCGCAGTCGTTGGCTGTCGATGCCCGTCGAGCAGTTTCTCGCCGATCACTCCGGCGTTCCCACCACGATCGAAGTACGTGCCGGCGAGCAGCCGATGCTGATCGAGGCGCGCGAGGGCAGCGTCAGCACGCGTCCCGGGACGAGCGAGCACGCGGACGCGGTGCTGAGCGGCCCGCCGCAGCTCGTCCTCGGCCTGATCAGCGGCGCGATCGAGCACGACGACGCGCTCGGCCGCGGGCTCGGCTTCGAGGGCGCTCCCGAGGCGCTCGCGCGCCTTCGCCGCCGCGGGGCGGCGAGCGCCGGCTCCTAGCGGCGCATGCGCCGGCGCTGGCGGCGGATCGCCAGAAAGCGCCGCCACAGGGCCCGCATCTCAGCGCTCTCCCGGCGTCTTGCGCGGGTACTGCGAGATCGGCTGGCGCAGGTCGATCGCCGTCGTCACGATCCGGTTCTGTTCGTCGATGTGCGCGGCCGGGTAGCCCTCGCCCGGGCTGGCACGCTCGGGACGTCCGACGTAGCCGAAGTGCATGTCCTCGGGCATGATCTGCATCAGCCGCGGGAACATGTGGGCGCGCGCGCCCATGTTGCGCGGCTCCTCCTGCACCCACAGCACCTCTGTGAGGTTGGGGTAGCGGGCCATCAGCTCAAGGATCTGCCGTTCGGGGAACGGGTACAGGAGCTCAACGCGCGCCACCGCGAGACCCGTGTGTGACGCGCGCTCGGGGTGCCCGACGAGGTCGTAGTAGATCTTGCCCGTGCACAGCACCAGGCGCGTCACCTGCTCGTCCTGCACGCCCGGCTCGGCCAGCACCGGCTGGAAGCTCGTGCCCTCGGCCATGTCGGCGATCGCGCTCGCCGCCTGCGGCAGACGCAGTAGCGACTTCGGCGTCATCACCACGAGCGGACGCTGCTTGGCGATGCGCGCTTGACGGCGCAGCAGGTGGAAGTACTGCGCGGGCGTCGTCGGGCTCGCCACGCGGATGTTGCCCTCGGCGGCGGAGCGCAGGAAGCGCTCGAGTCGAGCCGAGGAGTGCTCGGGCCCCGAGCCCTCGTAGCCGTGTGGCAGCAGCAGCGTCAGGCGCGAGGTCTGGCCCCACTTGGCCAGGCCGGAGACGATGAACTGGTCGATGATCACCTGCGCCGAGTTGACGAAGTCCCCGAACTGCGCCTCCCACAGCACGAGCGTCTCGGGCGCCTCCTGGCTGTAGCCGTACTCGAAGCCCAGGCACGCGAGCTCCGACAGCGGGCTGTTGTGGAGCTCCAGCGGCGCCAGCGCGTCGGGTAGGCTCTGGATCGGGCACACCGTCTGGCCGGTCTTGGCGTCGTGCAGGACCATGTGGCGCTGGCTGAAGGTGCCGCGCTCGGTGTCCTGCCCGGTCAGTCGCAGCGGCGTGCCCTCGGTCAACAGCGACGCGAACGCGAGCGCCTCCGCGTGCGCCCAGTCAAGCTTCGGCTCCGACGTCTCCGCGAGCGCCTCGCGCCGGCGCTCCAGCTGCTTGACGAGCTTCGGGTGCACGGTGAAGCCGTCGGGCACGCGCAGCAGCTGCTCGCCCAGCTCGCGCAGGCGCGCCGCCGGCACCGCCGTGCCGACCTCCGGGCTCGGCGAGCGGTCGAGCTGGTACTCGCCCGTGATGTGCTCGCCCTCGTGCTCCGTTGCCGCCGCGATCTTCGCCTTCAGGCGCTGGTGCAGGATCGTCAGGTTGTCCCACACGTCCTGTGCCTGGCGGTCGACCTCCTCCTTGGAGACGACGCCGTCGGCGATCAGCCGCTCGGCCCACAGTTCATAGACGCGTTTCTTGGTCTTGATCTTCGCGTACATCTCCGGCTGCGTGTACGCCGGCTCGTCGGACTCGTTGTGGCCGAAGCGGCGGTAGCCGATCAGGTCGATCAGCACGTCGTGGCCGAACTCCTGGCGGAACGCAAACGCCAGGCGCACCGCGCTGATGCACGCCGGCACGTCGTCGGCGTTGACGTGGATGATCGGCACGTCGAAGCCCTTCGCCAGGTCTGAGGCCCAGCGCGTCGAGCGCGCGTCGTCGGGGTCCGTCGTGAAGCCGACCTGGTTGTTCATGATCAGGTGCACCGTGCCGCCGACCTTGTAGCCGTCGAGCGCCTGCAGGTTGAGCGTCTCCGAGACGACCCCCTGGGCGGGGAACGACGCGTCGCCGTGGATCGTGATCGGGACGGCCGCGTTGGTGTCCTGGTGCGCGTGCGGCCCCTGGCGCGAGGTCTGCGCCGCGCGCGTCGCGCCCTCGACCACCGGCGAGACGTACTCGAGATGGCTCGGGTTGGACTCGAGGTTGACGCGGATCGTGCCGCCGTCCGGCAGCTGGTAGGTGCCCTGCGTGCCGTGGTGGTACTTGACGTCGCCGGTGCCGCCCTGCGGGATCGTCGTCACCGCCTCGAGCGTCGAGGCGCCCTCGAACTCGGCGAAGATCGTGTCGTAGGAGCGCCCCAGGTTGTGGGCGAGCACGTTCAGGCGCCCGCGGTGGGCCATCCCGACGACGACCTCCTGGCCGCCGTGCGCCGCCGACAGCTGAATCAGCTCGTCGAGCATCGGCACCGTCATGTCCAGTCCCTCGATCGAGAACTGGTGCTGACCGAGGTATGCCTTGTGCATGAAGCGCTCCAGCGCGTCCACCTCGACGAGGCGCTTGAGCAGCGTCCTGCGCTCGTCGTTGGTGAGCTCGTGGCGGAACGCGCCGGACTCGATGTGCTCGCGCAGCCACACGCGCTGGCGATGCGAGGCGATGTGCTCGATCTCGTAGGCGATCGTGCCGCAGTAGGTCTCGCGCAGGTGCGGCAGCGCGTCGGCGAGCGTCGCCCCCGGGACGTACACCTGGAACAGCCGCGCCGGGATCTTCGCCTGGATCTCCGGGGTCAGCCCCAGCGCCTCGGGGTCGAGACCCGGGTCGCCCTCGGGCTCGGAGCCGAGCGGGTCCAGGCGGGCAGCCAGGTGGCCGTGGCTGCGAACGCGGCTGATGAACGTGCTCGCGGCCTGGACGGCCTGCAGCAGCTCTTCGCCGCCGGCGTAGTGAGCCCCCGCGTCAGCAGGCGCCGGCGACGGCGCGGCGGGGGTCGCGGTTGCGGCGGCGGGCGCAGGCAGCGCCTGCAGCTCGACGCCCAGCGCCCCGAACAGGCTCTCGTAGAACCCGTTCTCGCCCTGCAGATATCCCTCGACGAGCGCCAGGAAGCGTCCGGACTCCGCACCCTGGATGACGCGGTGGTCATACGTCGAGGTCATCGTCATGACCTTCTCCGCGCCGATGCTCGCGCCGACGCCGGCGAGGCCGACCGGATAGGCGATCGACCCGGTCGCCACGATCGTCCCCTGACCGCTCAGCAGCCGCGGCACCGACGCCACCGTCCCGAGCCCTCCGGGGTTGGTGAGGGTGACGTTGGCGCCGACGAGATCGTCGGCAGTCAGCGTGTTCGTACGCGCCTTCTCGACGAGCACGTCGTAGGCACGCACGAACTCGTCGAACGCAAGCCGACCGGCGTCGTTGATGACCGGCACCATCAGCGTGCGCTGGACGATCCCCGATCGGCCGTCCTTCTTCTCGACGTCCACCGCCAGCCCGAGGTTCACCTGGCCGTCGACCATTCGGAACGGCTTGCCGTCGATCTCGGCGAAGTGCGTCGCCATCACCGGCATGTCCTCCGCGGCGCGGGCTAGCGCGTAGGCGATCACGTGCGTGAAGGACACCTTGAGCCCGGCCGCCTTCAGCTCGCGCCGGCGCGCGTCGAGCACGCTCACCGTCAGCGTGCGGAAGCTCGTCGCCGTGGGTATCGAGCGCGACTGCTCCATGTAGCGGACCAGCGCCGCCGCGCCGCCACGCAGCGGCTGCGCGCTCGGCTCTGCGGCCGGCGTGGCGCTCGCCGTCGCCGCGCCGTTGGCGGCTGCGCCGTTGCCCGCCGCCGCCGACAGCACGTCGGACTTCGTGATGCGACCAGCCGGCCCGCTGCCTGCGACCGCGCCGAGGTCCACGCCCTCGACCGCCGCCGCGCGTGCCGCAACGGGGGAGACCTTCGTGCCGTCGGGGGGCGTGAGCGTCGCGGCTGCCTCGGCGGCGGTGGACGGCCCCTGCGCCCCGTCAGGCGCGGCCGCGGGCTGGGCAGGCGCGGCCGCGGGCTGGGGCGCGGCGCCCTGCGCGGCGTCGCCGACGGCGATCCGCGCGATCACCTGGCCGACGGTGACGGTGTCGCCCTCCTCGACAAGGATCTCGCTGACGGTGCCGGTGGCCGGCGAGGGCAGCTCGAGGTCGACCTTGTCGGTCGAGATCTCGACGATCGTGTCGTCGACCTTGATCGCGTCGCCGAGCTTCACGCGCCATTCGAGGATCGTCCCCTCGGTGACCGACTCGCCGGCCGCCGGCGTCAGCACGTCGACGATCCCGCTGGGCGTCTCGCTGGAGTCGATGGCGGCCTCGGCGACCGTCGCCTCAGCGGGCTCAGCGGGCTCAGCCGGCTCAGCGCGCTCAGCGGCCTGCGCGGCCTCAGCGGTCTCGGCGACGGCCGCGGCAGCAGCCTCGGCGGTCTCGACCGCGGTCTCGGCGATCGTCGCCTCACCAGCCTGGGCGATCGGCGCGGCGCCGTTGATCGAGATACGGGCGATGACCTGCCCGACCGTGACCGTCTCGCCCTCCTCGACGAGGATCTCGCTCACGGTTCCACTCGCCGGCGAGGGCAGCTCGACGTCGACCTTGTCGGTTGAGATCTCGACGATCGTGTCGTCGACCTTGATCGCGTCGCCGACCTTGACGCGCCATTCGAGGATCGTTCCCTCGGTGACCGACTCTCCCGCGGCAGGGGTTACGACGTCTATCGTCTGCACTGCCGTGGTACTTGTTGCCATCAATGTCTCACTTTAGCGCGGCGTGTGGTACCGCACGCTCGCGCTCTTCGCGGATGAACTGGTAGCTGCCGAAGAACGGTCCGATTCCTCCGAGGACCGCCACGGCGACAGCGAGCTTAAGCGAAACGACCCGCAGGCGCGCGGCTGTTATGCAAGCTAGAGACATGAAGATCCAAAGCAGTCCATGTGTCCATCCGAGCACGAGTGTCACTGGTTCGGGCTTGCCGATCGCGAACGCGCACACGAGCAGCGCGGTGTACACGCACGAGTGCACGAAAGAGGTCCACTTCAAACGCGTGAACGTCAGCGGACCGGCCGCCGCGCGCAGACGCTGGTTCACCACCGGGGCGCTCGCAGGACGCGAACGCTGGTTCACTGCGAGAGCCACTGGGCCATCCGTGGCAGCGTGTCGCCCGCCTCGGGCGGCCAGTCCGCGATCTCTCGCGGCCACCATGCGTATTCGTCGTGCTCCGCATCCGGCGTGACCGTTGCGTCAACGCCCTCGGCGAGCCACGCCTGCCCGACGAACATCACCAGCCGGTGTGGCAGTCGCAGCAGCGCCTCGCCGCGCACGCGCTCGGGTGAGACCGCCCACTCCTCCTGCAGCTCGCGCACGAGCGTGTCGGCAGGGCTCTCGCCGAGGTCGACCGCGCCGCCGGCCCCGAGCGCCCAGCGACCGGCCCACGAGGACACCCACGGAGCGCGTCGGCCGGCGAGCCAGCGGCCGTCAGCCGAGCGGGTCACGCACAGCGCCGCCATGCTCTGTGAGGCGTCGCCTTCGACCAGCCGCAGCGCCCAGCGCAGCGGCTGCAGCTCGATCGCGAGTCCGTGCTCGTCTGCGCGGTAGTCGAGCAGGCGCGCTGCGACGCCGTCGTGGCTGGGCGAGCCGCGTTCCTGCAACTGCCTGATGGCGGCGTCGGCGGCCTCCGTGTGCTCGTGCGAAGGCTCGAACGGCTCCTCGCTCCAGTGCGCCGTGATCTGCTCCAGCGCCCACGGTCCGCGGGCGAGGATCTCCGGTGCGTGCGTGGCTGCTGACGGATCGGACACTCGAGCGACAGGCTAGTGAATCGCCCAAAAGCGCGGTGAAGCTCCGGAGAAGCGGCTGGCCATAGACTCGCGCCCATGGGCGGCCGTCGGCGCAAGCACTGGGGGTGGGGCTTCGAGGACCAGCAGCCCTCGAGCACGCAGCTGCGCGACACCGCGGCAGCGCTCGAGACGCAACTCGGCTTTGCGCTCGCGCAGCCGCAGGAGCCCGTGGCACTGGACGCGGTGCGCCTTGCTGCGCCCCGCGTCCAAGCGCCGGCTGCGCTCGCGAGCATCTGCGCCGCCGACGTGCACTCGCGCGCGTCCCACGCCCTGGGCAAGTCCTACACAGACGTCGTGCGCGGCTTTCGCGGGGACTTCGAGCATCCTCCCGACATCGTCGCGCGCCCGCGCGACGAGCTCGACGTCGAGCGCCTGCTCGAGTGGTGCGCATCCGAGCGCGTGGCGGCGATCCCGTTCGGTGGCGGCACCTCTGTCGTCGGCGGCGTCACGCCGTCGCTGCCGGCTCACTACAACGGCTCCGTGTCGATCGACATGCGTGCGCTCGACCGCGTGCTCGAGGTCGACGAGGTCTCGCGCGCGGCGTGCATCCAGGCGGGAGCCCTCGGCCCCGAGCTCGAGTCGCAGCTCGCCGCGCACGGATTGACGCTGCGCCACTTCCCGCAGTCGTTCGAGTTCTCGACGCTGGGTGGCTGGATCGCCACGCGCGCAGCCGGGCACTTCGCGACCCTGTGGATCCACATCGAGGACTTCGTCGAGTCGGTCCGCGCGATCACCCCCACCGGCGCCTGGGAGTCGCGGCGGCTGCCGGGCTCGGGCGCCGGCGTCAGCCCCGACCGGATGCTCGCCGGCTCGGAGGGAACGCTCGGCGTGATCACCCACGCGTGGGTGCGCGTGCAGCCGCGTCCCTCGCAGCGGAGCTCCGCCGCGGTGCGTTTCACCAGCTTCCCCGCGGGCGCCGACGCCGTGCGCGCGATCTCTCAGGCGGGGCTGCACCCGTCCAACTGCCGCCTGCTCGACGCCGGCGAGGCCGCGCTGACGATGGCCGGCGACGGCAGTGCCGCGCTGCTGGTGCTCGGCTTCGAGTCCTTTGACCATCCCGTCGATGCGGCGATGGCGCGCGCGTTGGCGCTGTGCAATGCGCACGGCGGCGTCACCGCCGAGCGTCGCGACCCCGACGGCCGCGGCGACGCGGTCAGCTCCTGGCGCGACGCGTTCCTGGGCGCGCCGTATGTGCGCGACATGCTCGTCGCGATGGGTGTGCTGGCGGAGACGTTCGAGACGGCGATCACGTGGGAGCGCCTGCCGGCCTTCCACGAGCGGGTCAGCGCCGCGACCGAGGAGGCGGTGCGCGAGGTCTGCGACGCGCCGGGCCGTGTCTTCTGCCGCTTCACCCACGTCTATCCCGACGGGCCGGCGCCGTACTTCACTGTCCTGGCGCCCGCGCGCCGCGGCGAAGAGGCCGAGCAGTGGGCGGCGATCAAGCGCGCCGCCGCAGACGCGATCCTGGCCGCGGGCGGCACCATCACCCACCATCACGCCGTCGGTCGTGATCACCGGCCCTGGTATGACCGTCAGCGGCCCGAGCCGTTCGCCGCGGCGCTGCGGGCAGCGAAGCTCGCGGTCGACCCCGCCGGCATAATGGACCCAGGCGTGCTGATCGATCCGAGCGCATGAGGATCGCCGTCCTCGGGCCGGGAGGAGTAGGCGGCCTGCTCGCGGGCGTCCTCGAGCGGGACGGCGCCGAGGTCGTGGTGGTCGCGCGCGAGAGCACCGCAGCGGTGATCGCGCGCGAGGGCCTGCGCGTGCAGAGCGTGACGTTCGGTGACTTCGTGGCGCAGCCGCGCGCGCTCGCGCGGCTGCAGGAGCCGGTCGACGCGCTGCTCGTCGCCACGAAGGCCAGCGGGCTGACGGGCGCGCTGGAGCGCGTCGCGGTCGAGCCGGGCGTCGTGCTGCCGCTGCTCAACGGGCTCGACCACATCGGCGTGCTGCGCGAGCGCTTCGCCCCCGGATCGGTGCTCGCGGGCTCGATCCGCGTCGAGGCCGACAGGCCGCAGCCGGGCGTGGTCGTGCATACGAGCCCGTTCCTGCTCGTGAGCATGGCCAGCAGCGATCCGGCCGCGGAGCCGGCGATGCGCGCGCTCGCGGACACGCTTTCGGCGGCGGGCGTGCCGGTGCGCGTGTCCGACTCCGAGGCCGACGTGATGTGGTCGAAGCTCGTGCGGCTGAACGCGCTCGCGTGCGTGACCAGCGCCTACGACGTGCTGCTCGGGGAGATCCGCTCGACGCCGAGGCTGCATGCGGACCTCGTAGGCGCGATCGAGGAGGCGTGCGCCGTGGGCAGGGCGGAGGGAGCGAAGGACATCGACCCGGCTCGCGCGGTCGCCGAGCTCGAGGCCGCCCACGACACGCTCGGGAGCTCGATGCAGCGCGACATCGCCGCCGGGCGCGAGCCCGAGCTCGACGCGATCCCCGGGTCGGTGCTGCGCGCGGGCGCCCGCCACGGCATCCCCTGTCCGACGATCGAGCGGCTGGTGAGCATGATCGCCGCGCGGTTGGATGCGCCCGAGCACGTGTCCACTCTTAATAATTAATTGGTGCGGCGTGCGCGCTTTCGAGAGCTCGCACTGGGCTCACAGGGGGCCCGTGCCGCTCGCCGAGGCGCTCTCGCGATCGTGACGCAGCACCTGCAGCAGCTCGGCGTACGGACCGACCAGGTAGGCGTCGTCGTCGGGAGCCAGCCGCGTGTCGCGGCGCGGTGGATGCTCGAGGCGCAGCGAATCCGCCGCACGGCGGATCGCGACGACGCGCACGCTGGCAGGAAGCTCGCGCATCGCCTGACCGTCGAGGCCGCCACCGGCGCTGACGCGCAGCCGCGCCAGCAGGAACGGGTGGTTGCCGACGTAGAAGGTGAACAGCACCTCGAGGCCGAGCACCGCGCCGACGAACCACGGCGCGGCGATCGCCGAGGTTGACCACACGTGGCGGAAGCCGAAGCTCTGCTCGAGGCGGTGGCCGAGCTGGCGGTCGAACACGCGCAGCACGACCGGCACCTGGGCCCAGCGCTCGCCGAGACGGTCGCGCACCGCCAGCGCGGTCTCGATGTTGGTCAGATCGTCGGAGGTCAGGATCGCCACCGCCGCGGCCGTCGAGAGATTGACCGAGTCGAGTGTCTGCGACAGCGTCGCGTCGCCGAGCACCAGCGGGACCTCGAGCGAGCGGGCCTGAGTCAGGTAGCTGTTGTGCTCGGTGCGCTCGACCACAACGACCTCGCGTCCGCGCGCGAGCAGCCCCTCGAGCACGTGCATCCCGACCGTCCCGAGCCCGACGATCACCACGTGTCCGCGCATGCCTGGGATACGCTCGCGGCCCAGTGACTGGGCGATGCGCCTGCTCACCAGGGCGTTGGTCAGCAGCGCGAACAACGTCGTCACGAGCGTCGTACCGGCAACGATCAGGCAGATGCCGAAGACCTCGATCCAAAACGGCTGGCCGGAGAAGGAGAAGTCGCCGAAGCCGACCGTCGCGACGGTCTCGACGGTGAAGTAGATCGCGTCGAGTACCGGCAGCTGCGACTGGTGTTCGGACCAGTGGTAGCCGAAGTGCAGCACGAGCGTGGAGATCGCCAGCAGCACGAGCCCGAGTGCGGCGGCGATGCGCAGCGGCCGGTCGGCGATGCTGAGCGCCGTTCTCGCCGCCCGCGCGGTCCTTGACCGTGTGCGCGCACCGATGTCTGAGATCTCGCGTGCGCGCACCTGCCGCTGGGCGATGCCCGTCTCGTCGAGCTCCCCGCGCGTTCCGAGCACCGTCACCCTGTCGCCCGCGCTGACTCTCTGGTCGCGCCCCGGGCACGCGATCAGCTCATCCTCCGCCTCCGTCACGACCCCGATCGGCGCGAGGCTTCCGTACAGCTCGCGCAGCGTTCCATCGCGGGGCGCGATCACCTCGGCCGCGACGAACAGCGTGTCGCCGAGGAGGATGTCGCGGGCGACCCGCCCGATGCACGCTTCCACGACCGACGGGGCGAACAGCGCGGCGACGTCCAGCACGCCGACGGAGCCGAGCACCTCCTCCACCGCGCGGGCGACCGCCGGGTTGTCGAGATCCGCGACGATCCTCACCTCCGGGCGCAGGTCGCGGATCATCAGCATCGTCTCGAGCGTGCGCAGGTCGGTGCGCTCGGCGCACACGACCGCCGCGGCGCCGCGGATCCCCGCGTCATAGAGGGGCTCGCTGAGGTGATGCGAGCCGCGGGGGATGTGCGGGATGCCCCAACCGCGCACCACGCGCTCGAGACGCTCGTCGGGCTCGTCGTCGAGCACCACCACGCGTGCGCCCGCGAGATGCAGCTGCTCGACGGTGCGCAGTCCCACGGCGTTCAGGCCGCACACGATCACGTGACCGACCCAATCGCGGCATGGCTCGGAATGGGAGGACGAGTCAGCTGTGACGGTCGCCACGGGGCGTCAGTCTGCGCGCCCGCCGGCCAATTGGCGTTGGCCGGGCGTCCAAGATCAGCGGGTCACTGCTCTTCGAATGGCGAGCGGCCCGGCGAGAACACGGGGATCGCCTGCGTGGCGATCGCCTCGACCGCCTGCTCCTCGGCCTCGGTCAGCTCCTCGTCGTGCTCGCCGTCGCACAGCACGCGGAAGTTGCCGGTGACGCCGCTGTCGGCGTGGATCGTGATCCCGGGCAGGATCGCCTCGCCCTCGTCGAGCCCAAGACGCTCCATGTCGAAGTGCGCGAGGCCAATGCCGTAGGCGGTGTGCGTCGGGTTCTCGCGATCGTGCGCAGCCACCGCCTGTGCGAAGCGCTCGAGGTTCTTGGCGATCTTGCTCGTGTCCGCCATGAGTCCGGCTCAGGGTAGCGCGAGCGCAGTAGATTGGGAGCGATGCCCCCCGCGCCACCAGTCGAGCACACACGCGCCTCGCCGACCCCTGCTGCAGACGCCGGCGGTGATCGCGACGCCCGCGAGGTGATCCGCACGGTCGAGCTGACGAAGGTCTACGCCGGCACCGACTTCGCGGCCGTCGACGCACTCAACCTGAGCGTGCGTGGCGGTGAGATCTTTGGGCTGCTCGGGCCGAACGGCGCCGGCAAGACGACGACCGCGGGCATGCTCACCACCCGCGTCATCCCCACCTCGGGATCGGCATTCGTCGGTGCGATCGACGTCGTCGCCCACCCCGCCCTGGCCAAGCAGCTGATCGGGATCGTCTCCCAGCAGAACACGCTCGACCGTCAGCTGACCGTTTGGGAGAACCTCTACTTCCACGGGCGTCTGTTCGGGATCTCCGCCTCGCGCTCGCGACAGATCGCCGACGAGCTGCTCGAGAAGCTGCAGCTCTCGAAATGGGCGAAGGCGTCGGTGTACGCGCTGTCCGGAGGGATGGCGCAGCGGCTGATGGTGGCCCGCGCGATCTTCCATCGCCCGGCCGTGCTGTTTCTCGACGAGCCGACCGCCGGCCTCGACCCGCAGAGCCGCCTCGCGCTGTGGGAGATCCTCGGCGAGCTCAACCGCGACGGCCAGACGATCCTGCTCACCACCCATTACATGGAGGAGGCCGACCACCTGTGCGGCCGGGTGGCGATCATGGATCACGGCAAGATCCTCGCGCTCGACACGCCCGAGGCGCTCAAGCAGACGATCGGCGCGGACACGATCGTCACGGTCAAGGCGGCGGGCGACGGGCAGGCGCTCGCCGAGCGGCTGGCGGGCGAGATCCCCGAAGTGACCCGCACCCGGGTCCTCGAGGGCGGCGTCGAGCTCCACGTCAAGGACGCCCAGCGGCTGGTGCCGAGGGTCGTCAACGCGGCCGAGAGCGGCGGATTCGAGCTCGCCGATCTGTCGGTCTCCGAGCCGAGCCTGGAGACCGTGTTCATCAGCCTCACCGGCAAGGACCTGCGCGACTGATGGCCACGAGCACGACCCCCGCCGCCACGGCGCCCGCCGCAGCGGCAGCGAGCGCGCCGATCACGATCGAGCCGACGCGCTCGACGCTGGCCGCGAGCCGCTCGGCGCTGCTCGCGTTGATCCTGCGCGACCTGGTCGTGCTGTGGAAGAACAAGTGGGAGTTCGCCGTCCGCACGCTGATCCAGCCGTTCCTGCTGGTGTTCGTGTTCCTGTACGTGTTCCCGACGATCGGCCAGGGCATCGGCGGGCGCGGCCCGGTCGGCGAGTCGGCGTTCGCAACCGTGCTCGTCCCCGGCGTCGTCGGCATCACGATCATGTTCCAGGGCATCCAGGCGGTGGCCATGGTGCTCGCCCAGGAGTTCGGCTACACGCGCGAGATCGAGGACCGCGTGCAGGCTCCGTGCCCGATCTGGCTGGTCGCCGTCTCGAAGGTGCTCTCCGGCGCCGCGCAGGGGCTGATCGCGGCGCTGATCGTGTTCCCGATGGCCAGAGTCATCCACGCCCCCGGAGTCCACGCGCACCTGTCGGTGACGTGGTGGATCGTGATCACGCTGATCCCGCTCGCGTGCGTGACGATGACCTCGCTGGGCCTGCTGCTGGGGACGGTGTTCGAGGCACGCAACCTCGGGTTGATGTTCGGGTTCGTGGTGCTGCCGTTGACGTTCCTCGGCGGCACCTACTACCAGTGGACGAAGCTCTCTCCCGTGCAGGTCGACGGGGTGCACTGGCTGCAGATCGTCGTCCTGATCAATCCGCTGATCTACGTCAACGAGGGGTTGCGCGCCGGGCTCACACACGCCTCGCACATGCCCCTCTACGTCGTCTACCCCGTGTTGATCGGCTTCTGCGCGGTGTTCCTCGGGCTCGGGCTGCGCCGGTTCCGGGGGCGGGTGGTCTCGTGAGCTCGAGCGCTCGCCCGCCGCGCGACGCTACTGCTCGGATGATCTCCACGCGATAGCCATCGAGGTAGTGGTCGCTTTGCAACTCACGGGCAGGATGCAATGGGTTCCGGCGGCCTCTTGGTCGTTGGGACGGAGGCCGCAACTCCGGCCGCGCCGGGTAGTTTGGTAGGCATGAGGCGAATCAAGCTGGCGCTCGTGCTGGTTGTCGTGGTCGGTTTCGCGATCGCCGGGGCGACGAGCGGGGGTGCCTCGATCGGCGTCCCATGCTGTCCGCTTACGGTCGCCACTACGCCATGTACCCAGATCATCCATAGCGCCAGCGAAGGAACTCCGTCCGCCGATCTGCGCGCGCTCCTCGCGCCGCTGGGGCGGGCGCAGACTCCTGCCGATCTGCCTCCTCGTAGCTTCTCAGAAGGTAGCGGCATATCGCTGGGGGAAGAACTCGCCGTAGGCGAAGGCGTCTACAGCAGATTCATCCGAAGAGCGGCCGTCATAAATGGCGAGAGCTTGTATCTCGTCCCGGTCGAGCGAGCTTGCGACCAAGGCACTGTGGTTCGCGAAGCGGTGTTTTTGATCGGCGTTCGGCCCCAAAGCTCCAGCACGGACGGCCCGGCAACAGCTGAATCCATCAAGCGTGAAGGACTCAAGGGCGATTGGGGGTGGGGGACCCACGGCAACAAGACGGTGGAGGTCGTGCCGGGAGTAGTACCGAAGGGTGTCGCCAAGGTCACGTTGCTCTACCCGCGCCACAGCGGGCTCCCGGCCTCGGTTACAGTCGCCGTCGTGAATAACGTATTCGCGGCCTTCGTGCCGTCTTCGGTCACACAGTCGTCTTCCGAACCACTGGCCTCCAATGTTCCGGCGTCCCCACAGAAGATTGTGTGGCGCTCCCGCAAGGGGAAGGTGCTCAAGACCCTCCCCTTCTAGCCGGAACACGACCGAACCTTGCGAACTATGAGAGGCGCAAGGGCTCTGTGTCCTTGACAGCAACGCCTACTGCTCGATGATCTCGAGCGGCGCGGCGCCTACGTCTCCAATATCTCGATCCGGTACCCGTCTGGATCTTTCACGAAGCACAGCCGCGAGCCGCCCTCGCGTACGGAGTACGGCGGTTTCTCGGGCTCGATCCCCTGTTCGGCCAGGCGGCTCAGCGTGGCGTCGAGATCGTCGGCGGTGATCGCGATGTGCCCGTAGCCGGTGCCGAGCACATATGCGTCGACGCCGAAGTTGTAAGTCAGCTCGAGACGCGGCATGTCACCGTCGCCGGGCTGGTTCATAAAGACGTTCACCGCCTCGTCGCGGATCGGGATGCGCCCGATCTCCTCGAAGCCGAGCGCGTTGTAGAAGGCGATCGATCGATCGACGTCGGTGATGCGGTAACAGGTGTGGATCAGAGCCATCTGCGCAGTCTATGCGACTCGGCCTGCCGGCAGCGGATGGGTGCGGCTCGAGCGGTGTGGCGCGCTGTGTATGATGCCCGCCTCTGAACGGGGAGAACACTGAGGTCACCGGAGGTCACATGTCATATGCAGCTCGCAGCGTTCGCTCTACGCCCGTGACGCATACGCGGTCAACCCGCGGACGCGTCCCAGTCGTGCTGGCGGCGTTCACCGTCGCGCTGGCGCTCGCCGGCTGCGGGAGCGGGGGCGGGAGCTCGACCGGCACGAGCTCGAGTACGTCGACGCCGTCCACTGCGAGCACGAGCAGCGCTCCAGGCGCCCCCACTGCGCCGATCGCGTCGGCGGCCAGCGTGAAGGCGTGCCTCGAAGCGCTGGGCTTCACCGACGAAGGCGCGATGCCCAAGGCGTACCTGTTGCCGACTGACCCCAACAGGTCAAAGAACCTCTACGCGGAGGAGCCGCTGCAGTACCACTATCAGGGCACCGGATTTGAGGCACACGGTCTGCCGGGCCAGGGTGACGTGTACGTCGATGTCGCGACCAGCCCGGAAGAAGCTGCGCTCCACGCGCACGAATCACGAACGCACTACGCAGAACCCAACGCGCAGGAATTGATCGAGAAGAAAAAAGGTGAATTTCACGAAACCCACTACAAGATCGGGACCGTGGGCAACGTCGCCTATCTGGCGTGGTCGATTCCAGCCGTGACGGTCGCTAGCGTCAAGAAGTGCGCGAAGCCGTAGCGCGTCGGGCGGCGCTCGCGTCTCATTGCTGGGTGTGATGATTGCCCTGGCGGGCGGCTTCGCGTTGTGAGCGAGCGCTCGCCCGACGTTCGGCGGCCTGTTCGCGCTCGAGCCGACGTTCCGCGCGCTTCTGCGCGTGGGCTTCCGAGACGTCCTTCGACTTGGAGTTGGCCTTTCGCCGCTTGCCGGTGGGCTTCGGCTTCGTCCCCGGGTTGGTGGCCGCGGCTCGCTCTTGCGTCGCGCCGCCCTGGGCGGCGACGTGCCTTGCTTCGCGATCTCGCCGCGTCTGCGCCACGCTCGCCTTGACGGCTGCCTGCTTGGCTTTGCGCTCGTGCTGCTTGCGCGCTCTGCCCGCCTTGGCCGCGGCCTGTCTGGCTTGGCGCGCCTGCACTTCCAGCGCCTTGGTCTGCTTGGCCGCGGCGGTCGCAGCTTCGCGCGCCCTGGCTTCTTCGACCGGCAGCTGTGTGGCGCGCGCTGTTTGCGAGGGGGCCTGTGCCACCGCGGTGCGCGGCGTCGTGGAGCTCGAGTGTGGGACGAGGCCGAAGAAAAGCGCCGCGACGACTGCTGCGCCGTCGAGGAAGCTCACCACGATGATGGTCCTGCGTCTCATTTGGCCACCCTCAGCTGAGCAGCGTACAACGACGGCGGCGGGGCCGGCGCCCACGCCGCGCGAGTCACGCGGGGACGGCGCTCTAGACTTGCCTGCGTGCGAACGCTGATAGTCGGGCATGGCGGACGCGAGAGCGCGCTGGCACAGCGAATGGCCGAGCACAGCGAGCTGCACGCGTTCGTCGGCCACGAGAACCCATCGATCGTGGGCTACGCAGCCGCCTCCGGCGGCAGCCACCAGCTCGGCGACGTGTGCGACGCGCACGCCGTCGCCGCCTTCGCGCGCGCAAGAGATATCGACATCGCGATGGTCAGCGCCGATGAGCCGCTGGCTGCGGGCGTCGTCGACGCGCTGCTTGCTCAGGGGACACGCGCGGTCGGTCCGACCGCCGCCGGGGCTGAGATCGAGTGGAACAAGGCGTTCGCCCGCTCGCTGCTCGCGCAGGTCGCACCCGAGGCGCTGCCGCGGACACAGGTGGTCCACGCCCCCGAGGAGGTGGTCGACGCGCTGGCGGCGTTCGGCTCGACCCCCGTGGTGGTCAAGCCCTCCGGCCTGACGGGCGGCAAGGGCGTGAAGGTCATGGGTCCGCATCTGGCCAGCCACGCGCACGCGCGCGACTACGCGCTCGAGCTGCTCGCCCGCGGGGGCCCCGGGGAGACGGTCCTGATCGAGGAGAAGATCGTCGGCGCGGAGTTCACGATCCAGGCGATCAGCGACGGCACGACGGTGATGTTTCCGCCGTCCACCTACGACTACCCCTATCGCTACGACGGGGATCAGGGCCCGGGCACGGGCGGCATGGGCTCGCTGTCGATGGCCGGCCGCGCGCTGCCGTTCATGGCCGCCGGCGACTACGAGCAGGCTTGCTCGATCGTCGAGCGCATCATCGAGCGCCTGTCCCAGCAGGGACGCCACTTCAGCGGAGTCATGAACAGCGGCTTCTTCGCCACGGCCGACGGCGTCAAGGTGATCGAGTTCAACGCGCGCTTCGGCGATCCCGAGTGCATGAACATCATGAGCCTGTTCGACGGCAGCTGGCCGGAGGTGATGGAGCGCATCGCCGCCGGGAGCCTGCGAGCGCAGGACGTGCGCCTGCGCGAGGAGGCCTCCGTCGTGCTGTACCTGGTCTCTCCCGAGTACGCACTCGGCAGGCCCCCGGCGGGACCCGCGGCGGGCGGCGCCTACGACTTCACGCTCGAGCGCGAGCGGATCGAAGCGGCGGGATGCAACGTGTTCTTCTCCTCGGCGGTCGCCACAGCCCAGAGCAGCTACCGCACCGTCGGCACCTCGCGTGCGGTCGCGCTCGCGAGCACCGCGCCGACGCTCGAGCAGGCACGCGTTCGCGTCGCCGAGTGCGCCGCCACGGTGCCCGTGCTCGAGTGGCGCCGGGACGTCGGCGACGAGCGCTACCTCGAGGGCCTGCGCCGCCTGGTTGCAGGCGATGAACCCAGCAACGATGGCGCGGACGCCGCGGGCCGCGGAGCATCTGGTGAGACCGTGCTCCTGCCAAACGCCGGCTGAAGCATTCGTGCAAGGATGGCGCGATGCTCGTCGAGCGCGCCAGCCATCCACAGTTCCTGTCGAACACCTACCTCGTCGCCGACGGCGAGGGCGGACCGGCGTTCTTCATCGACGCGGGTGGCCCGGTTGGGCCGCTGATCGACGCCGCCGAGCGCCTCGCGCTCACGCCCACCCACGTCCTGCTCACCCATCACCACTTCGATCACGTCAGCGACGTCGGCGAGCTGCTCGCGCGCTGGCCGAAGCTGCAGGTGCTGATCAGCGAGCGCGAGCGCGAGCTGCTGCGAGACGCCGCTGCCGGCGGCGCCGACACAGGCCCCGCCCAGGCCAAAGGCCCCGCGACGCCTGACGGGATGGGCTCCGTCGAGGCCGGCCAGACGCTGCGCTTCGGGGCGCTCGAGGTCCGGCCGCTGCGCACGCCCGGCCACACCGCCGGAATGCTGTCCTTCCTCGTCGGCGAGCGCCCCGAGCAGGCCGGTGTCGAGGGAGCGTCCGCGCGGGCCGTCAGGAGCGCCGCGCCCGGCGGTCTGGCGGGCGCGGGCCTGGTCGTGTTCACCGGCGACACGCTCTTCAAGGACTCCGTCGGCGGCGTCAAAGCGCCGGGGCACACCACCTACACCGACCTGCGGGACTCGATCATGGGGACGCTGATGGAGCTGCCTTCCGACACGGTCATCTACCCGGGGCACTCCGGCGAGACGTCGGTGTCGCGCGAGTGGGAGGAGAACGCCTTCGTGCGCGTCTGGCGGGGCTTGGATCCCGAGGGTACGCAGCCGTGCATCGCACTCGGCCGGCCGGCCACGCTGGTGCTGCTGGGCGCCGACTACGACGGCGGCACGAAGGCGTGGGTGCGCTGGGAGGACGGCTCCGACGACATCGTGCCGGGCTCGCGCATCGAGCGCTCGGGCTAGCCGTTCCCCGCCCGCCCGGCCCAGCTCCTAGCATGCACGGCATGGCGCGCGAGAACGAGAAGATCCCGACCTCGCGCGCGCGCCGCACAGCGACGGTCGCGACGCTGGCTGCGAGCGAGGCGGTGAAGCAGTTCGGCACGCGCGCAGCGAACGTGACGCGCGGCGAGCAGGCCGCCGAGGAGGCGATGGCCCGCCGCCAGCTCGAGACGGCAAAGCAGATCGTGGCGGTGCTCGGCACGATGAAGGGCGCCGCCATGAAGCTCGGGCAGGTGATGTCGTTCCTCGACGTCGGGCTCGTGGCCGAGGAGCATCGCGAGGAGTTCCAGCGCGAGCTCGCCAAGCTGCGAGACGCCGCGCCGACGGTGTCGTTCAAGCAGATGCGTCGCGTCATCGAAGACGATCTCGAAGCACCGCTGTCGGAGGTGTTCGCCTCATTCGAGGAGGAGCCGATCGCGGCCGCCTCGATCGGGCAGGTCTACAAGGCGACCCTGCACGACGGCCGCGACGTGGCGGTCAAGGTCCAGTACCCGGGTGTGGCCGGTGCCGTGCGCGCGGACATGCAGAACCTGGACATGATCCTGCGCCTGCTCAAGCGCATGGCTCCCGGGTTGGACGCGAAGGCGATCGCGGAGGAGATCAAGGAGCGGATCGTCGAGGAGCTCGACTACGAGCTCGAGGCGCAGAACCAGCGCTCGCTGGCGCGGATCTTCGCCGGGCATCCGTTCATCGTCGTGCCCGACGTGATCAGCTCGCTCTCGCGCGAGCGCGTGCTGGTCAGCGAGTTCGTGAGCGGTGCGGGCTTCGAGGAGCTGAAGACCCGCTCCCAGGCCGAGCGCGACCGCCTCGGCGAGATCATCTTCCGCTTCTTCCTGGGCTGCCTGTACCGCCACCGTCAGTTCTCCGGCGACCCCCACCCCGGCAACTTCCTGCTGCTCGAGGACGGGCGCGTGGCGTTCCTCGACTTCGGCCTGTTCAAGCGCATGGACGCGGAGCCCGTGGAGCTCGAGCTCGCCTGCCAGCGGGCCGTCGTCGAGGGCGACGCCGCGGCGCTGCACGAGCTGCTCGCCGACTCTGGCTTCCTCCCCGAACCCGACCGCGTTGATCCCGAGCAGCTGCTGGCGTTCATCCGGGACGCGATCTGGTGGTACACGTCGGCCGACGAAGCCGTCCAGCTGTCGCCCGAGATCGCCACCCAGGTGATGATCGAGAGCTCGGATCCACGCTCGAGCCACTTCCGGGAGATGCGCCACCAGGCGATGCGCCCAGAGCACCTGTTTGGCCGGCGGATGGAGATGCTGACGCTGGCGGTGCTCTCACAGCTGCGCGCGCGAGCCAACTGGCACAGGATCGCCCGTGAGTGGATGTACGGCGATGACCCGGTCACCGAGCTCGGTCGCGAGGAGGCGGAGTTCTACGGTCGCAAGGGTGTCGGCGCGCGCGGCTGACGTCGTGATCAGACGCCCGTCTCCGCGGTGATCCGGCCTGTGCCGGCCGCGGCCGCGAGGGCACGGTAGTCGCGCTGGTTCTGCTCGGCGTAGTCGTTGGCGAAGGCGACGATCGCCCGGTCGAAGTGGGCGCCGCGCCCGAGGTAGGCCGCGATCGCGACGGGGTCGCCGCTGCGCGCGTGTGCGCGGGCGAGCGTCCAACCGCACAGCCGGCCGTACGCTGACATGCCCTTGGCGGTCATCCGCTCGATTTCGGCCGAGCCCTTCCAGTCGCGCAGCTGGCGCACGTAGAAGTCTCGCGGCTCCTCGTCGCCGCTCGCCTCCGCGTGCAGCCATCCGAGGCAGATGTCGCTGCTGGCCTGCATCAGCCGCTGCCCGGTGACGACCCGCTCGCCGTGGTTGGTGAACTCGCTCGGCGCCATGAACTCCTCGAGCACCGACGCCTGCGCTTCCTTCATCTGCAGGAACAGCGGTTCGTGTTCGTCACGTCCCAGCAGCAGCGCGATCCAATCGCGGGTGCCGACACTGCCGACGCCGACGACCTTGCGCGCGAAGTCGAGCAGGCGGAACTGCTCGATCAGCACACGGCGGTCGCGCTCGAGGCTGGCGACGTAGGAGCGCATGTGGTCGTTCAGGGCGTCGAATATCTCGCCGCGTTCCTCACCTTCGGCGAGCTCGGCGATCGGGACGATCAGCGGAGGTTCGGCGCGGATCCGCAGGACACCGTCGAGGACGTGAGTCAGCTTGGCGACAGCCGACATGCTGCTGCGCGTGCGCGCCTTCGCGAGCGTCTCCTCGGTGTCTCGGGCCAGTTTCGGCGTGAGTTCGGAGCGCAGCTGGCTGAACGTGTCGTCGGCGTCCAGGTGCGAGTACCACACCTGGAGGCTGCCCATCGCGGCGAAGCGCCGCATCGCGCTGCGGTACTCCTCGACGGTGTCCAGTACCGCCTGCTCCTGGCGCTTGGCTGAGCAGCCGTTGCCTCGCGCCGCGATCAGGATGCTCGTCGCCAGGCGCTTGACGTCCCACTCCCACGGTCCGGGCAGCGTCTCGTCGAAGTCGTTGACGTCGAACACGAGCTCGCGCTCGGGTGAGGCGAACAACCCGAAGTTCGACAGGTGCGCGTCGCCGCAGCACTGGACCGTCAGACCCGAGCGCGGCGTGCGCGACAGGTCGCTGGCCATGATCAGCGCGGCGCCGCGGTAGAAGGTCAGCGGCGAGACGAGCATGCGTCCGTAGCGAATCGGCACCAGCTCGGGAACCCGCGTTCTGGCCTGGCGCTCGAGCAGCTCGATCGGGTCGGGACGATCGCTCGGCGGCTCGAAGTGGCCATGGCTGCGACGCGGCGCCCGCTTGCGCGCCGCCCTGCCGCGCGCGGCGCGTTCGGCGACGCTCGTGTGGGTCGGCGGTTCCGGCGGGTTCACGCGCAACCGCCGCGCTCAGAAGCCCGTGTTCGTCTTCACGCGCCGCTCGCGGTCCTTCGGGTGCAGGCCGGTCCCCCGGGCCTGCAGGGTCGCGCACGCCTGGGCGATGTCTTCGCCGAGGCACGTCGTCAGCGAATGGCCGAGCGTCTGCTTGACGAGCACGCGCATGATCTTTACGTGTTCGGCCTTTGGCGGCAGCGTGTAGGCGGGGATCATCCAGCCGCGGTCGGCGGCCAGCTGTGCGGCCACGTCGAACTCGTCGTAGGGATGCTCGCCGGCGAGTTTGAACGCAACCAGCGGCAGCTGCTCGTCCTGCTCGCTGCCGATCAGCTCGAGGTCGCACGCGGCGATCTCTTTGGCGAGCGTGCGCGCGTTGTACTTCATCGTCTCCATCACGTAGCGGTAGCCGGCGTGTCCGAGGCGAGCGAAGTTGTAGTACTGCGCGAGCACCATCGAAGCGCCGGTGGAGAAATTGAGCGTGAACGTCGCGTCGCGCTTGCCGAGATAGTTCTCGTAGAACACGAGGTCCTCGGGCAGATCGTCCTTCTCCCTGAAGATCAGCCACCCGATCCCCGGGTAGACGAGGCCGAACTTGTGGCCGGAGACGTTGATCGAGCGGACCTGCTCGAGACGGAAGTCCCACTCCGAGTCGGGATACAGGAAGGGCCACACGAAGCCGCCGCTGGCGGCGTCGACGTGCAGCGGCACGTCCAGTCCCTGCTCGTGCTTCAGTCCCACGAGGTACTCGTTGATCCCGCGGATGTCGTCGGCGTGTCCGGTGAAGGTTGTCCCCAGTACCGCCGCCACGCCGATCGTGTTCTCATCGATGTGGGGCTCGACGTCCTCCGCATCGATCGTGTACTTGTCGGGCTTCAGCGGCACGATCCGCGGCTCGACGTCGAAGTAACGGCAGAACTTCTCCCACACGACGTGAACGTCGCCGCCGAACACCATGTTGGGGCGATCGACGGCCTTCCCCGCGGCCTGCCTGCGCGCGCGCCACTTCCACTTCAGCGACAGCGCCCCGAGCATGATCGCCTCGGATGAGCCCTGCGTGCGCGTGCCGGTCGTCTCGGCAGGCGCGTTGAAGAGGTCGGCGAGCATGCGGATGCAGCGCTGCTCGATCTCGGCCGAGCGCGGATACTCGGCGTGGTCGATGAAGTTCACGCGCAGCGATTCCTGGATCACCCGCTCGGCCTCGGGCTCCATCCACGTGGTCACGAACGTCGCGAGGTTGCGGTTGGGCAGGCCGTCGAGCACCGTCTCCTGCTGGACCAAGCCCATCGCTTCCTCGGCCGTCATGCCCATCTTCGGGAGCTTCCAGTCCGGAGCGGGCTCGAGCAGGTAGCGGTTGCCGTAGATCCCCTCGAGCTTTTCGATCTGCTCGCGGGTGAGCTCGGGAGGGGCGGTTGCGGGACGCCCATCGGCGCTGGTTTGCTCGGTTGACACGGTGATCCTCCAGTTGTCGCAGTACTGTGCTCGTCGAGCATGACTGATCGCGCGCTCGAGCCGGTGCACCTGCGTGACGAGGCGTCGGCGCTCGAGGCCACGTTCGTCCCCGGCGCCGGGATGCTGTGCAGCTCGTTGCGCCATCACGGCGAGGAGCTGCTCGCGCAGAACGTGGGCGTGGCCGCGTATGCGCAGCAGGGCAAGACGATGGGGATCCCGCTGCTGTACCCGTGGGCGAACCGCCTTGCGGGCTTCGACTACAGCGCCGCCGGGCGCAGCGTGCCCGTTCCCCGCGATCTCGCTCGCGTGCGCGTGGATCGGAACGGCCTTCCGATTCACGGCGTGGTTGCTGGGCTGATGACGTGGGAGCTGACGCCTGCAGACGATCGCGATCGCAGCTCCGACGCGCTGACGGCCAGCTTGAGCTGGAGCGACGACGCACGGCCGCAGCTGTTCGAGGTGTTTCCCTTCCGCCACGACCTGCGCTACGAGGCGGCCCTACGCGACGGCAGCCTCGAGATCGAGGTGACGGTCGATGCGTGCGGGGAGGACCCGGTGCCGCTGTCGTTCGGCTTTCACCCGTACCTGTCACCGCCGGGCGCCGCGCGTCAGCGTCTGCTCGTCGAGCTGCCGGCGATGCGACCGCTCGAGCTCGACGCGCAGCAGATCCCGATCGCTGCCGGGCAGGCGCTCGGCTCCCAACGCTTCGAGCTCGATCAGCGTGAGTTCGACGACGGCTTCGACCAGGTGTCCGAGCCGGCCCACTTCAGCGTCACCGGCGCGGGCCGGCGGATCGAGCTGACGTTCCGGGAGGGCTATCCCTATGCCCAGGTGTACGCGCCCCAAGCCGGGCAGTTCATCTGCTTCGAGCCGATGACCGCGCCGACCAACGCGCTGCGCAGCGGTGACGGGTTGCGCGTGCTGGCCCCCGGCGAGCGCTTTACAGCCGGCTTCTCGATCGCGGTCGCCGACTCGCGCTGAGCCTCACGCCACCCACGGCTCGTGCCACGGTCCGAAGCCCGCGACCAGCGTGTCCGCCTCGGGCGGCCCCCACGAGCCCGGCGCGTAACGGTGAACCGGCGGCGGATGTTGCAGCAGCGGTTCGAAGATCCGCCACGCCTCTTCGACCCCGTCCTGGCGGGTGAAGCGCATCTTGTTGCCTTCCATCGCGTCCAGCAGCAGCACCTCATACGCCGTCGGTGCTTCGCCACCCTGGTTGGCGAACTCGACGTCGAGGTTCACCGGCTCGGGCCCAGCGACGTCGGCACGGTGGGCGTCGAGGGTGACGCGCGCGCCTGTAGTCGGATCGACCCTGACGACGAACTGGTTCGCTTCGGGGTGGCGCTGCCCGCCGTCGATGAAGCCGAGCTGCGGCGGCTCGCGGAAGACCGCCCGCAGCTCGGTCTGGGTGAGCGGCAGCTTCTTGCCCGTGCGGATGAACCACGGAACGCCCGACCAGCGCGGGTTGTCGATGTCCAGCCGCAGCGCCGCGTATGTCTCCGTGGTCGAGTCGTTGGCGACGCCTTCGATCTCGAGGTAGCCGTCGTACTGGCCGCGTATGTAGTGGGCGGCGTCGGCGTCGGCGATCGCGCGCATGACCGCGACCTTCGCGTCCTGCAGCGTCGTCGCGTCACGCGCGGCGGGCGCCTCCATCGCGGCGAGCGAGACGAGCTGCATCAGGTGGTTGACGACGACGTCGCGCAGCGCGCCGACGGGGTCATAGAAGTGCCCGCGGTCCTCCACGCCGAACGCCTCGGCCAGCGTGATCTGGACGTAGGCGACGTGCTCGCGGTTCCAGATCGGGTGGATCATGGTGTTGGCGAAGCGCAGGTAGAGCAGCTCGTCGGTGCCCATCTTCCCGAGGAAGTGGTCGATCCGATAGAGCTGTGACTCGTCGATGTACTTGTGGATTTCGCCGGCCAGCGCTCGTGCGGAGGCGAGGTCGTGACCGAACGGCTTCTCGACGGCGACGCGCGCGCTCTTGGTCAGGCCGGCGCCCGCGAGTTCCTTGATCACGGGGCCGAACAGCGACGGTGGGATCTCCAGGTAGAAGACCGGGCTCTGCTTGCCGGCGATCGCGTCCGCCACCTTCTTGTAGGTGGCGGCGTCTGTGAAGTCGCCGCTGAGGTAGGACAGTCGCGCGGCGAGGCGTTCGAACACCGCGGCGTCGAGCTGTTCGCCGCAGGCTTCGATCGATTCGCGTGCATGCTCGCGCAGACGCTCGACGGTCCAGTCATCTACGGCGACCCCGACGATCGGGCAGTCGAGCAGTCCGCGGCGCTCCAGGCGGTAGAGCGAACGGAAGGTCATCACCTTCGCGAGGTCGCCTGTGATCCCGAAGATGACCAGGGCGTCCGCGCGCACGGGCGGGGATCATTCCAGATAGGTTGTGCCGATGCCCGACGAGCCTGTCGTGCGTGGCGCAGATGCTTCACAGGAGTTCCCTGCCGCCGGCACGGTCGGCGCGCGTACGCTGCACCTGCTGGCGCTGGAGTTCGGCTCCAGGGCCCAGTTCGAAGACCCGCGCTTTGCGTGGCGCCGGCTGTTCTCCGAGCTGCTCGGCACGTTCATGCTCGTGCTCGTCGCCGCGGGCGGCGCGCTGCTTCACGCCAAGGGCCAGATCTCGCTCGCCGCGGCCGTCGTCGCACCCGGGTTGATGGTGACGGCGATCATCCTGTTCATGGGCGCCGTCTCGGGCGCGCACCTGAACCCGGTCGTCTCGCTCGGGTTCGCGCTGCGGGGCGACTTCCCCTGGAGGCGGGTACCGGGATACGTGGTCATGCAACTGGCCGGTGCGACGCTCGCATGCCTGTTCCTGGACGCCGTGTTCGGAAACGTCGAGCATCTGGGTGCGACGCTCCCCGGTCACGGTTACGCCGACTGGCAGGCGCTGTTGATGGAGGTGGTGCTGACCGCGTCGCTCGTCAGCGTCATCCTCGGCACCGCCTCGGCCGCCCAGAACGTCGGCCGCGTCGCCGCGCTGGCGATCGGCGGCTACATCGCGCTCGCCGGCCTGTGGTCGGCGCCGGTCAGTGGCACCTCGATGAACCCGGCGCGCTCGTTCGGCCCGGCGCTCGTAAGCGGAGACTTCAGCGCGTATTGGGTCTACGTGGCGGGCCCGCTCGCCGGCGCCGTGATCGCGGTGGGGTGTGCGTTCATCCTGCGCGGGGCTGGAGGCAATCCCATCTCCTACGCCGCGGCGTCCGGCTCCCTGGGTCTGCAGTCCACCGGCGGCGAGCAGCCGTCGAACGCGCCGCCGTCGCTGTAGGTCTAGAGCACCTGGATCTGGAAGAGGCTTGTGGTGCCGGGCCGCCCTGAGGGCAGCCCCGCGGTGATGCCCACGCGCTGGCCGCGCTCGCACCAGCCGAGCTCGACCACGCGCCGCGCGGCGTCGGCGATCAGCGCCTCGGTGGTCTCGTGCCGCGGCATCGACGCCGCCTGCACGCCCCACATCAGCCCGCAGCGGCGGACCGTCTCTTTGCCGGGCGAGAGCGCGTAGATCGGGACCGTCGGGCGGTGCGCGGAGACGAGGCGCGCGGAGCGGCCCGAGAGCGTCGGGATCACAAGCGCATCGAGGCGCAGCTCGCGGGCTGCGTCGCAGAGGTTGTGCGCGATCGTGTACGCGGGGTCTGAGTGAGTGCGACGGACGCGCGACTGGTTCCAGCGCTCATACGGCGCGATCGACTCCGCCTGCTCGGCCACCGCCGCCATCATCGCGACCGCCTCGACGGGGTAGGCGCCGACGGCGGTCTCCTGCGAGAGCATCACCGCGTCGGTGCCGTCGAGGATCGCGTTCGCCACGTCGGCCACCTCGGCACGGGTCGGGCGCGAAGAGCTGACCATCGAGTCGAGCATCTGGGTCGCCGTGATCGACGGCACGGCCATCCAGCCGGCCAGCTCGAGTAGCTGCTTCTGTACGAGCGGCACGCGCGCGATCGGCAGCTCGATGCCCAGATCGCCGCGGGCGACCATCACGTAGTCGGCGGCGCGCAGAATCTCGGCGGCGCGCTCGACTGCCTGTGGCTTCTCCATCTTGGCGATCAGCGGCAGGCGCGTGTGGTCGCGTACGAATTCGACGTCCTCGGGCTTCTGCACGAACGACAGCGCGACCATGTCGACGCCGATCGACTCGCCATGGCGCAGCAGGTGCAGGTCCTCCTCGGGAACCGCCGGCAGTGCCGCGACCGGGCCGGGGATGTTGAGCCCCTGGCGCGAGGCGACGGCGCCGCCGACCTCGATCTCGACATCGAGCTCGCACGCGCCGGCGCGCACGTCGACGACGCGCAAGCGCACGGAGCCGTCGGCGAGATAGAGGATCGAGCCGTCCTCGACGGCCTCCGGCAGGCCCGCCCAGGAGATGCTCATCTCGTGTGCGTCGCCGGGCCGATCGCCGTCGCCGCAGAAGAAGGTGAGGCGCTCGCCCGGGGTGAGCTCGACCACGTCCTCGCGCAGCGGGCCGATGCGGAGCTTGGGGCCCGGCAGATCCTGCAGGATCGCGACCGGGCGCCCGACCCGCCCGGCGGCGTCGCGCACGCGCCGGGCCGTCTCGGCGTGCTCGTCGAGCGTTCCATGCGAGTAATTCAGCCGCGCGACGTCCATTCCCGCCTCGACCATGCGCATCAGCGTCTCGATCTCGCGCGAGGCGGGCCCGATGGTGGCGACGATCTTGGTGCGGCGCATTGTCGGAAGGTATCGTCGCCGCGGCCGTCGTGCGTAACCGGCCTGCGCCGTAGCATTCAAGCGTGCTCGGCCCGTCGCGACAAGTGCCTCGTGTCGGCTCGCGCGGGCGCATCAAGCACTTCGGCGGCGGCCTCGAGCAGTGCATCGTGCTGGCCGTCCACGACGAAGGCCGGCGCTTGGAGGTGCGCGACGAGGCCGGAGCAGTGCTCGAGTTCGTGCTCAGCCCGGCGACCGCGAGGTTCGTGTCAGCCGGCGGCGTTCACGGGCCGCGCCTGGAGCTGCTGGGTCAGCGCGGCTGAACACGGCTGCGCAGCAGCCTCGCTTGGTTACACTGCTGTAAACCACGAGGGGAGCTGATGATGCCGGCTGTAGAGCGCAGCAAGTGAGGGCGGTCGTGTGCACGCAGGCGAGGCTCGAGGCAGTGGACGGGCCGCCGCCGGTCCCCGGTAAGGGTCAGGTGCGGATCGAGGTCCTGCGCTGCGGCATCTGCGGATCGGACCTGCACGCGCGTGAGCACTGCGACGAGCTCGCCGACGTGCTCGGCGAAGCGGGCTACGACGGCTTCATGCGCGCCGATCAGCGTGTCGTCTTCGGGCACGAGTTCTGCGGCGTGGTCGCCGAACACGGGCCGGGGTGCCAGCGCAAGATCCCGGCGGGCACGCACGTCGTCGCACTGCCGCTGTTGCGCACGCCCGGCGGCTTTCAGGCGGTCGGCCTGTCCGCGACGGCGCCCGGCGGTTACGCCGAGCAGATGCTCGTGCAGGAGTCGCTGATGCTGCCGGTCCCCAATGGGCTGGCCCCCGACGTGAGCGTGCTCACCGAGCCGATGGCGGTCGCGTGGCACGCCGTTCGTCGCAGCGAGGTTCGCAAGCGCGACGTCGCGATCGTGATCGGCTGTGGCCCGATCGGTCTGGCCGTGATCTGCATGCTCAAGGCGCGGGGCGTACGCACGATCGTGGCCAGCGACCCCTCGCCGGGCAGGCGTGCTCTTGCGCAAGCCTGCGGTGCACACGTCACGGTCGATCCGGGCGAGAGCTCGCCGTTCGCGGCGGCGGGCGACCGAGGGCACCTCGAGACGATCCCCGCGGCCGCTCAGCTGGCAGTCGGAACGGTCGAGAAACTGCGGCGGCTCCCGATCGCCTGGCACAGGGTCTGGCGAGGGATCGACGCGGTCGGCATCAAGCCCGCCGCGCCTGTCGTGTTCGAGTGTGTGGGGATCCCGGGGATCATCGAGCAGATCCTCACCAGTGCCCCTTTGTTCTCGCGCGTGGTCGTCGTCGGCGTGTGCATGGGGGAGGACCGGTTCCGGCCGTCGATGGCGATCAACAAGGAGATCGAGCTGCGCTTCGTCATCGGCTACAACCCGCTCGAGTTTCACGACACGCTGCAGATGCTCGCGGAGGGCAAGGTGGATCCGGGACCGCTGCTCACGGGAATCGTCGGACTCGAGGGCGTCGGCGCGGCGTTCGCGGAGCTCGGCAGTCCTGACCTACACGCGAAGATCCTGATCGACCCCAGCAGCGACGCGCAAGGCGTCGAGCTGGTGGGAGCCGACCGGCAGCGTCAGGCGGCCGTCGTCTAGCGCGCGCGGAGGGCGCCAGCGCGGGCGTGCCCGGCTCAGGCTGGCAGGAGGCTGTCGTCAAACGGCGGCAGCGGCGTGATCAACGGCGCGAGAAGCTCCGCGGAACGCTCGGTGCTCAACACATCTTTGGGGTCGAGCTTGATCAGATCGTGCTCGCCCGGGTCGTACTCCCAGACGTTCTCGCCCACCAGGCGACCACGCTCGTCGTAAGGCCAGATCATCGCGACGCGGCCGCGCACGAGATACATCGCGTCCTCCTCGGCCTCGATGCCACCGGCGACGAGCGCGGACCCGAGCGTCTGCTGGTAGCCGACCATCGTGCTCACGACCATCCAGTCGCCGACGGCGATCGTCTCGCTCTCGTTGTAGAAGATCGACTGGTTCGTCTCAGCCCAAAGGCGATAGACCGGTTCGACCTGCTCACGCCCTTCGAGCACCATCGGCGGCTGCCCGACCATGTTGAAGCGGTAGACCGGCCGCTCGACGGTCATCTCGGGGGTGAATATCTCCTCGAAGCGCCCTGCATGCTCGAGGTTGCGGTGGCGATCGTAGGCTTCGAGCAGATACCGGTGGCGAGGGCTCTCGGTGCGCTCGATGAGCTCCCGCACGGCGAGATTGGTGTTGGTGATGTCGAGGTCTTTCCCGTCGAGGTGTGGCATCTCGCTAACCTACACTACTGTAGGTCGAGCCGCTACGGCGCCTGTACGTCTGGGAAGTGCTCCTCGCAGTGCTCCCGCAGCGCCTCTCGCACCCACGCGCGCTCCTCCGGCGAGGCGACGCGAAAGCGCGCCAGCAGCTCGCGTTGGCGCTCGATCGGCGCGCCGGCGATCACCCAGCGCACCGCCAGGCGCTCGAACAGCAGCTCGCCGGCGCGCTGCCACGCATCCTCACGGGTGCTCGACGGACGCGCACCGCTGCCGGCGAGCGCCTGCGCGTACTCGACGCGCGAGCCGGGTGTGAGCGAGCCGCGCAGGCTCAGCACGTTGCCGTGCGCGTCCGTGTAGTCGCTGCTCGGCGCCTGCAGCCGCGTCTGGCGACGCCCGCGCCTACCCACGTTCAGCCCGCGTCGGCGGTCCGTTCGAGCTTGCTGCGCACGTCGCCGGTGACCGGCTTGGCGTGACCGGCCCACGCCGCCGCGGGTTCGAGCGCGGCGAGCTTGCGGATGCTCTCGCGCGCCTGGTCGGTGTCGAAGTTGTAGATCCGCTCCGGCACGCGCGGCTCGCTGTCGCGACCCCACATGTCGATCGTGTAGAAGCAGTCGCTGCTCAGCGCGAGGCGATCGGACTCCCGCCACAACCCGATCATCCCGGGCGCGTGCCCCGGCAGGTGCACGACCGTGAAGCCCGCCAGCTCCTCGCCCTCGGCGACCGTGCCGGCGATCTCGACTGGTCCGCCGTCCCACGCGTAGCGGTGCATCAGGCGGTGAGCCTGGCGCAGCGGCGTCGGCAGCCCGGCCAGGCCCGGCGGCCAGTAGCGAAAGCCGCCGCTGCCTTCGGCGTCCTGCACCTCGTCGGCGTGACACAGCACGGGCACCCCGAGCGCGGGCGCGACGCCGCGGTGGTCGGTGTGGCCGTGGCCGAGGATCACGCGTCGGATCCCGCCGAGCTTCGCTCCGGCGCTGGCGACCGCGCGTGTCATCGTGCGCGCGCCGGCGTCGAACAGCGTCACCCCGCCCTCATCCTCGATCAGGTAGACGTTGCAGCGCCCGGGCTGACCCTGGACGACCCACACGCCCTCCGCGACCAGCTCCGCCTCGCCCGGGCCGAGGCGCGTGCTGAGCCGGGTCTTGGCGTTGAACGCCTGCATCATGCGTTTCTCGGCGCCGGACTCCTGCGGCGGCATCATCCCGATCTGGCGGGCGAAGCTCATCGAGTCGGTGAACGCGTCGTTGCTCTGGATCAGTCCGCTGCGCACGGTCAGCAGATCGAAGCCTTCGAGCTCGACCGGCATGCCAGTGGGGGCGATGCCGCCGAAGTGCCCGGGTCCGGCGAACGTGCCGGTCAGGCGCCACTGCACGCCGCAGCGCTCGCCCTCGGTGGTCGTCGAGACCACCTGCATGCTGAGGTCCGGCATCGCACCGATCAGCTCGCCGATGAAGCCGCGCACGCCCTCCGGCGCGAGCACGTCGACCTGGCCGCGCACGTACTCGCGGCCTCCCTCCGCCCACAGCGACACGGCTTGGTCGAGGTCGCGCGCATCGATCGCTCCGAAGTAGCGCCGGGCAACCGCCTCCGCCTTGCTGCCCGAGATGCGTTTGCGCGTCGCCGCCGCCTGCTGCATGTTCGCGGCGACCTCCTGCACCTTCGTGCTCGCTTCGCTGGCAGTCTCTCGATCGGCCATGCCGTCTCCTTTACGCCGCTGAAGGGTCGTAGTCTAGTCTCCGCGCCATGCCCGATGTGCTGAGCAGGCGCGAGCAGGGTCGGGGCGAGCGCGTGCTCCCGGGTCTGTTTCGTCTGCGGCTGCCGCTGCCGTGGCCGGGCGTGCCGCACTGCAACGCCTGGGCGGTCGCGAGCGGCGACGGCTTCGTGCTGTTCGACACCGGCATGCACGAGCCGGAATCGATGTTCCACCTCGAGCGGGCGCTCGCGATGTGCAACCTGCGCATCGAGCAGGCGCGGCTGGTGGTGTGCACGCACGCGCACACCGACCACTGCGGGCAGGCCGCCACGATCCTCGAGCGCGCCGGCTGTGAGCTGTGGATGCAGCCCAACCACGAGCACCTCAACCGCATGATCGAGGATCCCGAGGCGGTGTCCGCACGGCGCCTGGAGATCGCGCGCCAGAGCGGCGTTCCCGAGGAGCCACTGCGTCGTTACGCCGCCGAGCGCAGCAACCGTGGATCGGGGATCGCGGGACCGATCGAGCCGGACCGCGACCTGATCACGGGCATGGGCATCGTCACCGACCTCGGCGAGTGGATCGTGTATGAGACCCCCGGACACGCGCCCTCGCACGTCTGCTTCTTCCAGCCCGAGCGGCGCCTGCTCGTCTCCGGCGATCACCTGCTGGGGCGCATCTCGCTGTACTTCGACTACGGCTACTCGCCCGACCCGGTCGGTGAATTCCTGAGCTCGCTCGACGTCGTCGAGCGGCTCGGCGCGCGCCTGTGCCTGGCCGGGCACGGGCGCACCTTCACCGACGTTCACGCTCACATCCAGGGCAATCGCTCGCTCGTGGGGGCACGGCTGGACGCGGTGCGCCAGGCACTCGCCGGCGGGCCGCTGACGGTGTTCGAGATCGTGCCGCACGTCTACGGCGACTCGCTCTCCCAGCAGAACGCGCACTGGCTGCTGTCGAAGATCCTCTGCTACCTGACGCACCTGCAGGCCCTCGGCAAGGTCGATCGCGTGCCCGGCGAGCCCGAGCGGTGGGCTGCATAATCACAGGATGCGCATCGATCAGATCCTCGCGGATCAGGACCCGCCCGCCCCGGTGTTCTCGTTCGAGTTCTTCCCGCCGAAGACCGCCGAGGGCGAGCGCAACCTGTATGCGGCGCTCGCTGAGCTGAGGACGCTCGAACCGTCGTTCGTCTCCGTTACCTATGGTGCCGGTGGCTCGAGCAGGGAGAAGACGATCGAGATCGTCAAGCGGATCCGCGAGGAGTATGGCCTCGAGGCGATGGCCCACTTCACCTGTGTCGGGGCGACCGCGGCGGAGCTGCGCGAGACGCTCGAGGAGATGCGGCGGGCGGGCGTCGACAACGTGCTCGCGTTGCGAGGCGACCCGCCTGAGGGCGAGCAGGCGTGGGTCAAGACCGAGGGCGGCCTCGAGTACTCGCGCGAGCTCGTCGAGCTGATCTCCGAGGACTACCCGTTCGCGATCGGCGCCGCGTGCTTCCCCGAGACGCACATCCATGCCGCGAGCCCCGAGTCCGACCTCGAGCACCTCGTCGAGAAGGTCGAGGCCGGCGTGGATTTCCTGATCACGCAGCTGTTCTTCGACAACGCCGTGTACTTCGACTTCATCGAGCGCGCACGCGCGGCCGGAGTCGCGGTTCCGATCATCCCGGGCGTGATGCCGATCACGAGGGTCGGCCAGGTGGAGGGCATGGCCGCGATGTGCGGTGCGTCGATCCCCGATGGCCTGCGTCGCGAGCTGCACGCCCGCGGCGAGGACCCCGAGGCGGTACTCGACTTCGGGGTCGCCTACGCGACGCTGCAGTGCTCGGAGCTGCTCGCGGCGGGTGCTCCGGGGATCCACTTCTACACGCTCAACCGCTCTCCCGCGACACGCGCGATCCTCAGCGCGTTGAAGCTCGCCAAGCCGTGGGAGAAGGCCGTCTACCCCAACTCGATCTCGAGACCCTCGGCGACGCGCGGTGAGCCGTCGGCGGCCTCGTAGCGGACGTCCACGGAATCGTCCTGGCGGTAGGTGCCGACGCCCCAGGCGCCGAGCAGCCAGCGCCAGCCGCTGATCTTGTCCTTGCGCAGCTCGCGCTCGAATACGAGCGCGCCTTCGCGCACCGTGTAGTCGATGCCCAGCCGCTGTGGCACGCCGTTGACGTAAACCTCGTAGCCGCCGCGCACCCCACGCGGCAGCGTGACCCGGGACCTCGTCATCGCGGCCTGATTATGACCGTGTTGCTGAGCTCCGTCAGCCCGCGCCCCGCTCGCCGCGGCGACGGACGTTGCGGGCGTAGGCGCGCTGGCGCTCGCGCGCCTGCTCGACGATCGCACAGGCCTCGGCCGGCTCCGTCGCCCTGTGCACGATCTTGAGGTCGTCCGCGTCGATGCGCCGGCCGGCGAGCGGCCCCGCCCGCAGCCACTGCACGAGCCCGTCCCACTCGCCGTCACCCATCAGGATCATGGGAACGTGACGGATCGTCCCCGTCTGGATCAGGGTCAGGCACTCGAACAGCTCGTCCAGTGTCCCGAAGCCTCCCGGGCAGATCACGAACCCGCTGGCGTAGCGCACGAACATCACCTTGCGCGCGAAGAAGTGGCGGAAGCGCAGCCCGATGTCCACGTATCGATTGAGCGCCTGCTCGTGGGGCAACTCGATGTTGCAGCCAACCGACACGGCTCCCGCGTCACGCGCGCCGCGGTTGGCGGCCTCCATGATTCCGCCGCCGCCGCCGGTGATCACCGCATAGCCGGCGTTGCCCAGACATGCGCCGAGCTCGCGCGCGAGCGCGTACTGCGGGTCCTCCGGCGGCGTGCGCGCGGAGCCGAACACGGTGACCGCCGGTCCAATGCCGGCGAGCGCGTCGAAGCCGCGGGCGAACTCCGCGGCGAGATCTCGCACACGCTCCGCGTCGGCGGCTCGCACGCCGGGCGACTCGTCGCCGAGCCACAGGAGCAGCTCCTCGTCGAACGTCGGCGTATAGACGCTGGTCTGCTCGCTCGGCTGCACCGCGCAAGCGTATGCGCCTGACGCCCGGCCCGGTGCGTACCCTCAGCGTGCGATGCCCTCGCACGCTCCCGAGATCCCCTACACCGTTCGGCGCTCCACGCGGGCGCGGCGGGTGCGCGTGAACGTGCACCCGCACACGGGCGTCGAGGTCGTGCTGCCGGCGCGCGCGCCCGAGCGGGCCGCAGCGGCCGCGGTCAGCGAGCTGCGCCCGTGGATCGAGCGGCGCATGGACGAGGCGCGCGACGTGCTCGCGCGCGTGGCCGCTCGCGCGGGGACCGTGCCATACCTCGGCGCCACGCTCGAGCTGGTCCCGCAGGCGGGGCGCATCCGCGTCCACCGTGCGGGGGAGCGTCTGCTCGTCCCCGACGGCGACGCCCGCCCGGCGCTCGAGCGCTTCTACCGCCGCGCAGCGCGCACGGAGATCGCTCCGCGACTCGACCGTGCCACCGAGCTCGCGGGCAGCGCATACAGCGCGCTGGACATCCGCGCGCAGCGCACCCGCTGGGCGTCGTGCTCGTCAAGCGGGCGGATGAGCTTCAACTGGCGCCTGCTGCTGGCGCCTGAGCGCGTGCTCGAGTACGTCATCTGGCACGAGGTCTGCCACCTGGAGATCCTCGACCACTCGCCCCGCTTCTGGGCGCTGGTGGAGAGGCACTGGCCCAGCTACCGCGAGGAGCGCGACTGGCTGCGGCTTCACGGCGCGACGCTGGTTCTTTGATTCAAATCAAGGGTGGTTGGGTCAGTCTGGAACGGCTCCGTCTCAGATCGCGACGAGCCGCCACGCACGCAACCGCTCGGGCTATCGGTCACCGATGCTAAAACTCCGTCATGCCCACGCCAAGTATTTCATCGAGGACGAAACTAATGGCATCTTGTAGTCATCGGAGCGCTTGACAAGCCCAGCGCTCCGCTGCCGCGCCGCTCAGTCGCGCTGGTCGATCGGGACGTAGTCGAGATCGCGATCACCCGTGTAGATCTGGCGCGGGCGCGCGATCTTCTGCTCGGGGTCGCCGACTAGCTCCTTCCACTGGGCGATCCAGCCGCTTGTGCGCCCGATCGCGAACATCACCGGGAACATCGCCACGGGCAGGCCGAGCGCCTCGTAGATCAGACCGGAGTAGAAGTCGACGTTGGGGTAGAGCTTCCTGGAGGTGAAGTACTCGTCGTCGAGCGCGCGCTTCTCGAGCTCCGTTGCCACGTCGAGCAGCGGACTCTTGCCACGCACCTCGAACACATCGTCGAGGTATTTGCGAATGATCCGGGCGCGCGGGTCGTAGTTCTTGTAGACGCGGTGACCAAAGCCCATCAGGCGCTCATCGCCCTGCTTGACGCCCTCGAGGAAGGCGGGGATGTTCTCGACCGTTCCGATCCGCTCGAGCATCCGCAGCGCCTGCTCGTTGGCGCCGCCGTGCAGCGGGCCGTACAGCGCGGCGACCCCGGCGGCGAGCGCCGAGTAGGGGTCGACCTGGGTCGAGCCGACCGAGCGCACGGCGCTGGTGGAGGCGTTCTGTTCGTGGTCGGCGTGGAGGATGAACAGCACGTCGAGCGCGCGCTCGAGCCGCGGGTCGGGCTCGTATTTGAGCTCGGTCATCTTGTACATCATCGAGAGGAAGTTGCCCGCGTAGTTGAGGTCGTTGTCCGGGTACACGTACGGCTGACCCATGTTGTGGCGGAACGCGAACGCCGCGAGCGTCGGCATCTTCGCCAGCAGGCGGATGATCTGCATCGCCCTGACGCGCTCGTCGTGGATCTTGTTCGCGTCTGGATAGAAGGTCGACAGCGCGCCGACGGACGCAACGAGCATCCCCATCGGATTGGCGTCGTAGCGGAAGCCCTGCATGAAGTCCTTGACGTTCTCGTGCACGAACGTGTGGACCGTGATCTCCTGCACCCAGCCCTCGAGCTCGGCTTTGTTCGGCAGCCGACCGTTGATCAGCAGGTAGGCGACCTCGAGGTAGGTCGATTGCTCGCACAGCTGCTCGATCGGATAACCGCGATGCTGCAGGATGCCAGCGTCTCCGTCGATGTATGTGATCGAGCTGCGACACGACGCGGTGTTCATGTACGCCGGGTCGTAGACCATCAGCCCGAAGTCCTGCGCGTCGGTCTTGATCTGCCTGAGGTCCATGCCGCGGACGGTTCCGTCCTGGATCGGCAGCTCGTAGGTCTGGCCGGTGCGGTTGTCGGTCACCGTGAGCGTGCCCTCTGCCGGCGCTGTGCCGTTGCCCGGCGCCTCGCCGGCTGCTGCCCCGGTGGCCGCCTCGATCGTCGATCGCTCGATGCTCATGTGTATCTCCTGGTCTGCGGTTTGGGGAACGCTCTACAACAATTATGAGCAACGATGCGCGTGCGCTCGCCGCCTCGCGCGGGCGTGCGCTCGTGGCCCGGCGCAGGCGCTTGCTCGCCGATTCCGCCGAACCCGCTCAGCGGTGCGGCTGGCGCTGGCGCGTGGCGCTGATCCGCACCCGCTGTGGTGAGGGCGATGCAGGGTCCCCATGTGGTCCGCGTCGGGGCGCCCGCGGCGGTCGCGAGCGCGGATGATGGGGATGCAACGGCCCGCGCGTCGGGCCGATTCCGCCGTCCTTGCCCGGCTCGACCTCAGGGGTCTGGCGGACCGCCCAGCGCACGATCATGAACAGGGCCACGATCGGCACCTTGAGGATCACCATCAGCCAGATGAACATCCACGTCGACACGCCCGGCGATCGTATACCCGTGGACGGATCCGTACAAGCCCCCTCAGCCGCGCAGCTGCAGCGGTGCGCCGCTGAACTGGGTGATCGCGTGCAGGTCCTCGATGCGCGCAGCGATCTCGCTGCCCGTGAGGCGCGCGACGCGCTCGGTTCCGAACTCCTCGACGTTGAAGGACGCAAGCACGGTCGCGTGTGCCATCGCGCGCCGCAGCAGCGGGTCGGAGAGCTCCTCATGCGGGTGCGCGGCGACGTAGCCGACGAGCCCGCCCGCGAAGGTGTCGCCTGCGCCGGTGGGATCGACGACGCTCTCCAGCGGATATGCCGGCAGGGCAAAGAAGCCCTCGTGGGTCACCAGCGCCGCGCCGTACTCCCCCTGCTTGGCGACGACCACGCGCGGGCCCCAGGAGAGGATCTCGCGCGCCGCGGAGACGAGGTTCGGCTTGCCGGTCAGCTGGCGCAGCTCGGCGTCGTTGAGGATCACGCAGTCGACGCTCTCGATCGCCGCCACCAGCGCGTCGCGGGCGATGTCGATCCACAGGTTCATCGAGTCGAGCGCGACGAAGCGCGCCTCGGGCAGCTGGCCCCGGACCTGCTGCTGGAGCTCCGGCTGGATGTTCGCCAGGAACAGCACGTCGCTGGAGCGAGAGCGCTCGGACAGCTTCGGTGAGAAGCCCTCGAACACGCCGAGCTGCGTGTCGAGCGTCTCGCGCGAGTTCAGGTCCCAGCCGTACTCGCCCTGCCAGAAGAACGTGCGGCCGCCCTGCACCTGCTCGACGTCGGACACGTCCACACCGCGGCGGCGCATGACCTCCAGCTGCTCCTCGCCGAAGTCCTCGCCGACCGGCCCGACGACGCGGACGTCGTCGAAGAACGACGCCGCCAGGGCAAAATGCACCGCGGCGCCACCGAGCATCCGCTGGCGTTCGCCGAACGGCGTCTTGACGGTGTCATAGGCGATCGATCCGACAACGGTGATTGGCATGGGCGCGCACCTTAGAGCACCTCGCCCGCGGCCGGCGTGCGGCACTTCGCTAGCCTCGGATCCCATGCGAGCGATCCAGATGACCGAGTTCGGCGGCCCGGAGGTGCTCGAGCTCACAGAGCTGCCGACTCCGCAGCCGGGGCCCGAGCAGACGCTGATAAAGGTCACGCGCGCTGGACTCAACTTCGCCGACACGCACACGCGCACCAACTCCTACGTGCAGAAGGCGACGCTGCCGCTGGTGCCGGGCGGAGAGGTCGCCGGCGTGCGCGAGGACACCGGCGAGCGCGTCGTCGCGCTCGTGGGCAGCGGCGGCTACGCCGAGTACGCGATCGCCCCCAAGGACCTGGCCTTCCCGATCCCCGACGGGCTCGACGACGGGACGGCACTCGCGATGATCGTGCAGGGAACAACCGCCTGGCACCTGTATCGCACTGCCGGGCGGGTCGCCGACGGCGAGAGCGTGGTCGTGCACGGCGCCGCCGGCGGAGTCGGCTCGATCGCCGTGCAGCTCGGTCACGCGATGGGCGCCGGGCGCGTGATCGCGACGGCCTCCAACGAGGACAAGCGCGCGCTGGCGCTCGAGCTGGGAGCCGACGTGGCTGTCGACCCCGCCGCGGACGGGCTCACCGAGCGCCTGCTCGAGGCCAACGACGGCCGGCCGGTGGATGTGGTCTTCGAGATGTCCGGTGGCGAGGTCTTCGACGCCTCCTACGCAGCGCTCGCACCGTTCGGGCGGATCGTCGCGTATGGGATCGCCACAAACGAAGCCAACGAGGTCTCAACCGGATCGCTGCTGCGACACTCGCGCGCGGTCGTTGGCTTCTATCTGTTTCACTGCCTGGGGCGACCCGGTATGTTCGCTGAGGCGCTCTCCGACCTGTTCGCCCGCGCCGCGCGCGGCGAGCTGCGGGTGATCGTCGGGCACACCTACCCCTTGGAGCAGGCCGCCCAGGCGCAGATCGACCTGCGCGCGCGGCGCACAACCGGCAAGCTCCTGCTCGACCCGTCCTCCTAATCTCCACACCTACCGTCATGGCCAAGTCATTCGCCGATCTGGGGCTCTCCGAGTCCACCCTCCAAGCGCTGCGCGACGTCGGCTATGAGTCGCCGAGCCCGATCCAGGAACAGGCGATCCCGGCGCTGCTCGAAGGTCGCGACGTGATCGGCCAGGCGCAGACGGGAACGGGCAAGACGGCGGCGTTCGGGCTGCCGATCATGGAGTACATCGACCCGAGCGAGCAGGTCGTGCAGGCGCTCGTGCTGACGCCCACGCGGGAGCTGTGCATCCAGGTCACGCAGGCGCTGCGTACCTACGGCGCGCACACCGGGATCGACGTCGTCGCCGTTTTCGGCGGCGCCCCGATCCGCACCCAGCAGGCGCAGCTGCGCGCCGGAGGACACATCGTGGTGGGCACCGTCGGGAGGGTGCTCGACCTGATCTCGCGTCACTCGCTGGTGTTGCACGACTGCCGCTTCCTGGTGCTCGACGAGGCCGACGAGATGCTCGACCTCGGCTTCCTCGAGGACGTCGAGAAAATCCTCTCGCTGACGCCCTCCAGCCGCCAGACCGCCCTCTTCAGCGCGACGATGCCGCCCCCGATCCGCAAGCTGGCCGACCGCTACATGTACGACCCTGAGATCATCCAGGTCGAGGCGGCGACGCTGACGATCGATACCGTCGCGCAGTTCCAGCTCCCGGTCGAGACGAAGGACAAGCCCGACAAGCTCGTCGAGGTGCTGCGCGCCGAGATGGGACCGAAAGGCGAAGCCGAAGGCCAGCAGGCGATCGTGTTCGTGCGCACCAAGATCCGCTGCGAGCAGCTGTTTCGCACGCTGCGCGACCGCGGCATGAACGTCCGTGCCCTGCACGGCGACATGTCGCAGGGCTCGCGCGACGGCGTCATGCTCGCGTTCAAGGGCGGGCGCGTGCCGATCCTCGTCGCCACCGACGTCGCCGCCCGCGGCCTGGACATCTCGACTGTGACGCTCGTCGTCAACTACGACGTTCCCACCAGCCCTGACACCTACGTGCACCGCATTGGGCGCACCGGCCGCGTTGGACGCGCCGGCCGCGCGATCACGTTCGTGGAGAGTCGCCAGAAGCGCGAGCTCGAGGCGATCGAACGTCACATCGGCACGCACATCGCGCAGTGGGAGCAGGGCGCGGTGGCGGCGCCGACGCCTGTGCGCGAGCGCCCGCGCAGGCACTCCAAGCCACGCATCTCGCGGCGCGACGACGACGAGCCCTACACCAAGCTGGTGCTCGGCGGCGGGCGCGCTGCTGGACTCAGCGTGGCCGACATCGTCGCCTCGGTCACCTCCTCGGCGGGGCTCGACGGCGAGGCGGTGCGCGACGTGCTCGTGCTCGATCGTTTCTCGTTCCTGTCGGTCCCCGCGTCTGAGGTGGACAAGGTCATCGCGGCGCTCAACGGCCGCGAGATCGGGAGCCGGGACGGCGGCCAATCGGTGAGCCTCGAGCGCGTGAAGGTCAGGTAGGCGCACCCTCGTCGGCGCTTGATTGGTCACATCCGGTTCGGATGTGGCACTTAAGGACCGATGGCTGATCGACCGCTCGACATCGGGCGTCTCTATGAGCGCCACGGCGAGGAGCTGTTGACGTTCATCGTGCGTCGCACAAGCGACACCGAGGTCGCGCTGGATCTGTGGGCCGAGACGTTTGCCCAGGCACTCGCCGGCCGTGGACGCTATCGCGGGGCCACCGACGAGGAGGCCGCTGGCTGGCTCTACGGGATCGCGCGACGACAGCTCGCGCGCTATTACCGTGACGGGCGCGCAGAGCGCCGAGCGATGCAGCGATTGGGGATCGAGCGCCCACAGATCGATTCCGAGACAGAAGCCGAAATCGTCCGCCGCGCGGGTCTCGATGACTTGCGTCAGGTGATCGCGGCGGGTGTCGCGATGCTCCCGCAGGACGCACGCGAGGCAATCGAACTGCGCCTTGTCGAGGAGCTGTCCTACCCCGATCTCGCCGCCCGCTTGGCAATCACCGAGCAGGCAGCGCGCAAGCGCGTCTCGCGTGGGGTCGGCGTGCTCAGTCGTCTGCTGGACACCAACACGCTGATGGAGGCACTGGAGACATGACTGAGACCCGTGACGACACCGGATACGAGCGCCTCCTCGAAGACTTCGGCCAAATGCTGCAAGAGGCCGAGGCGAGGCCTGCTCGCAGGCGGCGGCGCTCCCCGCGAGCCGCCGTGGCAGCGCTCGCGCTTGCGGGAATCGTCGCCGGCACGCTGCTGTTGACCGGTGCAGGCAGCGGCGGGCGCCTGGACGTCGTCGCCCAGGCCAAGGCTGCGCTCGAGCCCGTGGGGCAGGTGGTGCACCTCGTCACTACCTCGCACATGGAAATGCGCGGCGGCTCACAGGCCGAGATCGTCGGTCCTGAAGCCGAAGACAACACACCCCGGGTCGCCGAACGGTGGTCGGCTTCCGAACCTACGCGCTGGCGAATCGCCGCTACGGTCCCGTTTGTCACCGCGGATGGCGCCCACCCTGAAGCGACGCAGCTGGCCTACGCCGGCGGCACCGAAGAGCTCTACCTCCAGTCGCTCAACAGACTGCAGATAACGAGTGGTGTAAGCGAAGGCAGCACGCGGGTGAGCCTGCACGATGGGGCGCTCGGCGCCGACCCCGTAGCTCGCATCCACTCGATGCTCGAAGCCGGGCAGTTGCACAACGCCGGCAGCGGGACCGTCGACGGCCACGCAGTCGAGCGTCTGCTGGGCGATGAACTCGGCTCGCCCCCGGGTGGGTCTCCGGTGCCTTGGCCGGTCGAGTACGACGTCGACCCCAGCACCTACGCCCCCGTTCGCCTCACGGTCGAAGAGGTCGGGATGCACTTCCCGGGCAACACCGGCACGCCAACGCAGGTCGTCGAAGTCGACACCTACGAACAGCTTCCGTTCAACGAAACGACGCTTGCGCTGTTGAGCATCCACCCGGCCGCCAGCCCCGTCGTAGTTCGCCGTTGACCAGGCAGCGAGCCCCGCTATCGTGCCCTCCACGGCGACCACGAAACAAGGGGAAGGGCAACATTTCCACCGTCACGATGCAGACCACAGAGGGCCCGATCGTCTTCGAGCTGTTCGACGAGGAGGCGCCGAAGACCGTCGAGAACTTCCGCAAGCTCGCCACCGACGGCTTCTACGACGGGCTGACGTTTCACCGCGTGATCAAAGACTTCATGATCCAAGGAGGGTGTCCATTGGGCACCGGGACGGGCGGTCCTGGCTACACCTTCGAGGACGAGATCAACCCGCACAAGATCGTGCGCGGTGCGCTGGCGATGGCCAACGCCGGCCCGAACACCAACGGCTCGCAGTTCTTCATCGTCACCACCGACGCCGCGCCCTGGCTCGACGGCAAGCACACGGTCTTCGGCCAGGTGAGCGAGGGCATGGATGTCGTTGACAAGCTCGAGGCCGTCCCCACTGACGGCGGCGACCGTCCGTCCGAGCCGATTGGCATTGCTTCGATCGAGCTTTCCGAGTAGGGGCTCTCTGGGGTTCTCCGGCGATCGAGGAGTAGCCTCTCTCGATACAGGCAACCAGCAGGGGAGAGTGCATCAGATGGCGAGCGTTGAGCAGCACGTCGAGCAGGAGATCCTCGAGGCAGGCGGCGACCCCCAACAGGCGGATGTGCAGGCGCCGGTAGAGCAGCCCGCGGCAGGCGACATACCGGTTGAGAACCCCGCGACCGGCGAGACCGTCCGCACAGTCCCGGACCTCGACGCAGCCGCGGTGGCCGAGATGGCCGCGCGCGCACGCGCCGCTCAGCCCCAGTGGGACGCCTACGGCTTCGACGGCCGCGCGCGCGTGCTGCGCCGCGCACAGAAGTGGCTGATGGACAACGCCCAGCGCGTAACCGAAACGATCGTCTCAGAGACGGGCAAGACCTACGAGGACGCGAACCTCGCCGAGATCGGCTACGCGGGCAACGCATTCGGCTTCTGGGCAAAGGAGGGCCCCGGCTACCTCGCCGACGAGGCGGTCAAGTCCAGCCAGGTGCTCGTGAAGGGCAAGAAGCTGATCCTGCGCTACCGTCCGCTGGGCCTGATCGGCGTGATCGGGCCGTGGAACTACCCGCTGACGAACTCCTTCGGCGACTGCATCCCGGCGCTGATGGCCGGCAACAGCGTGATCCTCAAGCCGTCGGAGATCACGCCGCTGACCTCGCTGCTGATGGCCGAAGGCCTGCGCGAGTGTGGGCTCCCGGAGGACGTCTTCCAGGTCGCCACCGGGCGCGGCGCAACCGGTGCGGCGCTGATCGACCACGTCGACATGATCATGTTCACCGGCTCCACGAAGACCGGGAAAAAGGTCGCCGAGGCAGCCGCCGGTCGGCTGATCCCGGCGTCGCTGGAGCTCGGTGGCAAGGATCCGATGATCGTGCTCTCCGACGCGGACCTCGAGCGGGCCGCCAACTTCGCGACGTACTTCTCGATGCAGAACGCGGGTCAGACGTGCATCTCGATCGAGCGCGTGTACGTCGAGGCGCCGGTGTACGACGAGTTCGTGGCGAAGGTCTCAGAGAAGGTTCGCGCGCTGCGCGTGGGCCGCTCCGACGGCGGCTTCGGCACCGTCGAGGTGGGCGCGATCACGTTCCCGCCGCAGATGCAGACGATCAAGGACCACGTCGACGACGCCGTGCAGAAGGGCGCACACGTGCTCTCGGGTGGCAAAGAGGTACCCGGCGCCGGGCGCTTCTACGAGCCGACGGTGCTCGTCGACGTCGATCACACGATGAAGATCATGACCGAGGAGACCTTCGGGCCGACATTGCCGATCATGAAGGTCGCCGACGCCGATGAGGCCGTGCGGCTCGCCAACGACTCGCCATACGGCCTCGGCTCCTCGGTGTTCACACGCGACACGGCCAAGGGCGAGGCGATCGCCAGACGCCTCGAAGCGGGCGCGGTCAACGTCAACGACGCGATGATCAACTACACGGTACTCGAGCTGCCGATGGGTGGAGCGAAGACCTCGGGCATCGGCTCCCGCCACGGCGCCGGCGGCATCCGCAAGTACTGCTCCCAGCAGGCAATCGTCGTGACGCGACTGGCGATGAAGAAGGAGATCTTCATGTACCCGTACAAATCACGCACCTCGAGACTGCTCGCCGGGTTCTTCAAACTCATGTACGGCCGCGGCAAGCGCGACTAGGTCTAGTTCCTACAGTCGCGCGAGCGCGGCCTGGGCGTGCTCGGCGTCGCGCTGCAGGACCGCGAGCAGCGCTTCGACCACGCGCAGGTCGAACTGCGCGCCGGCCCAGCGTTCGAGCTCGCCGTGAGCGGCGGCGTGTCCGATCGAAGGGCTGTACGCGCGGTCACTGGTCATGGCCTCGTACGCGTCGGCCACCGCGAGGATGCGTGCCTCGAGCGCGATCGCCTCGCCGGAGAGCCCGAGCGGATAGCCGCGGCCGTCCGGACGCTCGTGGTGCGTGCGCACCCACTCGCGCACGTCCGCCAGGCTCGGGTGTTCCAGGATCTGGGCGCCGAGATCGGGGTGCTGTCTGATGATCGCGAACTCAGCGTCAGTGAGTTTCGCCGGCTTGCTCAGGATGCTGTCCGGGACGCCCACCTTGCCGATGTCGTGCAGCCTGCCGGCCAACTGGACGCGGGCGACGCGCTGCTCGGACAGGCCAAGCTCCCGCGCCATCATCTCCGCGTAGCGCCCGACGGTCTCCGAGTGGCGCGCACTGCCGCTGAAGCGCAGGTCGACGGCTTCCGCCAGGTCGAGGATGACCGCGACGAAGCGCTCGCCCTGGACGTCGCGCGACTGTCCATCTGCGCACTGCGCCGGAGGCAGCGTCCTGCTGTAGAGCACGGTCCTGTCGCGGCCGTTCGCCTTCGCCGCGAACAGCGCCTCATCGGCTGCGCGCAGCAGCGACGCCGCCGTCTCGCCGTGCTGCCCGTAGCCGGCGACCCCGAAGCTGACCGTGAGCGGCAGCGCGTCCCGGGAGAACTCGTCGCGCAGCTCGCACCGAAGGCGCTCGGCGATCGCGAACGCGCTGTGCGGATCGGTGTCCGGCAGGATCAGCGCGAACTGCTCGCCGCCGACGCGCGCGACACCGTCGATCGAGCGCTTGCCCTGCTCCAACACACGCGCCACGCGCTGCAGCGCGGCGTCGCCGACCTTGTGACCCGAGCGGTCGTTGACCTCCTTGAAGTGGTCCATGTCGGCGACGAGCAGCGTCATCTGGCCATGTGCCCGTCGGGCGCGCTCGAGCTCGAGGTCGAGCAGCTCACGAAAGCCGCGTCGGCTGGGCAGCTGGGTGAGCGGATCTGTGCGCGCGGCGTCGTACAGCCGCGCGATCAGCAGCTCTGCCCGTTCGCGCATCGAGCGGACCAGTATCGCGGCGACGAGCAGCGTGCCCATCCCGACCAGCCACCACTCGGGGATTCCGTCTGGCGGCTGCCTCGCGGCCAGCAGCGCGCCGTAGACAAGCCCCACAAACGCGATCTGCACGATCATCTCCCCGGTCGTGAAGAAGTACGCCGAGTAGAGGAACACCCACAGGTAGAAGAAGATCAGCGGGCTGGGGCTCTGCGCGGAGAAGTACGCAACGCCGGTGACCAGCGTGCTCCCCAGCGCCAGCGCGGCTCGCAGGCTCCAGCTCGGGGCCGTGCCCGCGCGCCAGTACAGAACGCCGGCGACGACATACGCGACCCCCACGATCACGAGCAGGCCGACGTCATCCGCGCGCGCGGAATGCGGGAGCGCCGCGGTGATCAGCGCGAGCGTCGCGCCCGCGGCGAACAGTCCCGCGAGCGCCTTGGCCATCAGCCTCGAGTCGAAGCTCCCCTGCAGGCTCCCGTTGGAGTCCCTCGACACGCGCGGCTCATCGGCCATGGAGCTCATGGTCATGGGTGTCGTTTCGGCTCGCGCGTCGCAGGCGATGAGCGTTGGCGCACACGAGCCGACGGCTGTTTCCAGCGCTCGCGGACGGGGCTGTCAGGTCAGGCCGCCGGCTTGACCTGCTCAGGCCGCCGGCTTTGACCTGCACAAGTCGCCGGGTTCGACCTGCTCAGGTCGCCGGCTTAAGCCGTTTTCCGAACGCTGTATAACGATCGTTATACAGAGGACGCGATGAGCGATACGCCGAGCAGCCGCTCGAGCTGCGGGATCGTGCTCTCGGCGCTCGTGTGGTGCACGGTGGCCATGCCCAGCTTCTCAGCGGGCTCGAGGTTGAACGGTAGGTCGTCGACGTAAACGCACGCCCGCGGGGCGGCGCCCGCGCGCTCGGCGCCGAGCTCGTACATACGGCGCGACGGCTTGCGGATGCCCTCAACGCCGGAGATGACCACGCCGTCGAACAGCTCGTCGAACAGATCGTGGGGGTAGCGGTGCACACCCCACGAGTTGGACACGAGCGCCGTGCGGACCCCTGCTTCGCGCGCCATGCGCACTGCTTGCACCATCGCCTCGTCCGGGTGCACGCCAGCGAACAGCCCGTCGATCAGGCCCTCAGGGCCGACCTCGAGCAGGTGCGCGAACTGCAGCTCGAATTCGCGCTCGTCGAGCTCTCCCTTCTCGAGCGCGATCAGCAGCTCGCGAGCCTCGGGGTCCGTTTTGAAGCGTCCCATGAGCGTCTGCGGGTCGATGCCGACCTCCACGCAGTAGGCGTGGAAGGAAGAGAAGAGGTTGGTCGTGAGGACGCCGCCCCAGTCGATCAGAAGCGCCGAGCGCGTCCCCGACTCGATGCCGGGTGGCTCCGTCGCCTGATCCGTGGGGTCGATGTCGCTCTCGCGCGCGGGCTCAGCCACCGAGCGCCACCTCCTCGGCGCGGTCGGCGAGCTCGAGCACGCCCTCGCCGAACTGGCGCAGATAGGGGTCGTCGGTCGTGCCGGCGATCGCGCGCTTGTAGTTGCCCTCCATGAACACCACGCTCTTCCACAGCGCGAGCGTCATGTACCAGCGGATCTCCGCGACCGGGCGCCCGGATCGCTCCTCATAGCGGGCGATCAACTCTTCGCGCGTGTAGAAGCCCTCTGCGCGGGTGACGTTGCCGAGATGCGCTCGCAGACCCTCGCTGGGGTCGCCCTCCTGCGCCCACATCATGCACATGTAGCCGATGTCGGCGAGCGGGTCGCCGATCGTCGCCATCTCCCAGTCGAGCACGGCGTTCAGCCGGGCCGGAGCCTGTGGCGCGAACATCGTGTTGCCGAGGCGGTAGTCGCCGTGGACGATCGTCGCCGCGCCGGAGCTCGGCATGTGCTCGGCCAGCCACGCGCCGACCGTCTCGACGGCGGGGATCTCACGCGTCTTGTTGAGCTCCCAAAGGCCTCCGAAGCGCCGGAGCTGACGCTCCAGATAGCCGGTTGGCTTGCCGAAGTCCTCGAGGCCGGCCGCGCGCCAGTCGACGGCGTGGATCTCCACGAGCGAGTCGATCAACTGCTCGCTGATGCGGCGACGTTCGGGCGGCGTGTCGAGCGGGGCGGGCACGCTCGCGACGATCGCCTCGCCCTCGATCCGCTCCATCACGTAGAACGGTGCGCCGATCGTGGCTGGATCGTCGCACACGGCCAGCACGTCGGGCACCCGCGCGGGCGTGCTCTGGAGCGCGCGCAGCAGACGGGCCTCGCGCAGGACGTCGTGCGCGCTCGGCGGCAGCGGCCCGCGCGGCGGGCGGCGCAGCACGACCTCTGAGCCGTCGCGCTCGATCAGGTAGGTGACGTTCGAGTGGCCCTCGCCGATCGGGGTCGCCCGCAGCGCTCCCTCGCCGAGGCCGTGGGCGTCGAGGAAGGCTCGCAGCGGATCGAGGACCAGCAGCGGAGCACGGCTGTTACCCTCCGCCTCCGCCGGGGTCTGGACGATGTCGTCAGGCGCGATCGGGGCGCTCATCGACGGGAAAGCTATCTAGACCGCAACCTTCTCTGCGCCGAGGTGTCTCAAGCGACCATGCCCAGAATCCGCACGCTTCTCATTTCAACGCTCGCCTGCGCGCTCGTCGCGGGCTCCACAGGCGCAGCTCAGGCGCTCGCCTCGCGAAGCCAGGTCACCTACTTCGAGGCCTCTTCCGAGCTGCTCAACGCCAACACCCGTCATCACGCGATCGAACAGCTGCAGTATCTCGGCGTCAAAGCTCTGCGCGTCGAGCTGAAATGGTACGACGTCGCGCCCTACCGGACCAACGCGTCCAAGCCCAACCTCGACTTCACCCAGCCCGTCAACTACCTGTGGGGCCAGTACGCGATCGTGCTCGCGGAAGCCAAGCGTCTCGGCTGGCCGGTGCTGCTGACGATCACCGGGCCGGCACCGCGCTGGGCGACCGCCAACGGCAAATCCCCCTACATCACGCGTCCTGATCCGAAGGACTTCGAAGAATTCACGACCGCGGTGGCGCGCGAGTTCGGCTCGGAGGTATCGACGTATTCGATCTGGAACGAGCCCAACGAGTCGGTCTTCCTGCTGCCGCAGTGGAACTCCAACGGCACGCCCGCCTCGGGGCGCATCTACCGCGGCCTGTACCAGGCCGGTTATGCGGGCCTGCAAGCCGGTGGGCTGGCGCACCCCAAAGTGCTGTTCGGCGAGACCGCGCCGGTCGGCTACGACAAGGTCAACCCGCGAAAGGAAGGCTCACGCGCGCTGACGCACCCGGTGGCGCCGTTGGCGTTCATGCGCGAAGCGCTGTGCCTGAACGCGAAATACAGGAAAGCCGCCTCATGCAGCGAGCTGCAGATCTCCGGCTACGCGCATCACGCCTACACGCTGCCCGCCGGTCCGTACTTCAAGCCGGGGGAACAGGACAACGTGACGATCGGCGCGCTCTCGCGGTTGTCTAACGCGCTGAACCTCGCCGCCAGGGCGCACGCAATCCCCGGCGGCGTGCCGATCTACCTGACCGAGTTCGGTGTACAGAGCTTCCCAAACAAGTTCCTCGGGGTGTCCGCCGCCAAGCAGGCCGAATACGACGCGATCTCCGAGCACATCGCCTACGAGAACCCGCGCGTGGCGGCGTTCTCGCAGTACCTGCTCAAAGACGACCCGGTCGGCGGGCCCGCGAACTTCCAAACGGGCCTTGAGTACTCAAACGGCAGGGCCAAGCCGCTGTACTCCGGCTGGCCGGTCCCGCTGACGGTCAGCAAGACCGGCCACGGCGTGTCGCTGTGGGGTCTGGTGCGTCCCGCTACCGGTGCGACGAAGGTGACGATCCTCGTCAAAGCCCCCGGATCGCGGCGCTACAAGACGCTGAGGACCGTCACGACCAACAGCGCCGGCTACTGGAGCCTCAGCTCCTCGACCGCGGGGCAGTTCTGGCGCGTGCGCTGGACGAGCCCGAAGGGCGTCAAGTATGAAGGGCCGCCGATCGCCCGGTAGACGGCTGGCACGCTCCGGCATCCGCCTACGATGAAGGGCGATGCCGGAGCTGCCTGAGGTCGAGATCACCGCGCGATTGCTGGACGCGGCGCTGACGGGCGCGGAGATCGCCTACGCGCGAGCACCCGGGATCAACGCGCTGCGAACCTTCGAGCCGTCGCTGTCGGCGCTGGTTGGAGGGCGCGTCACGGCGGTGCGCCGGCGTGGCAAGCAGCTGATCGTCGACGTCGCCGGCGGCGCGGACGATCCGAGGGCGCTGACGGTGCTCATGCACCTGATGTCGGCCGGGCGGCTGCAGCTCTACGACAAGCCGGCGGGACCACGCGATCGGACGTCGCGGGTGCTGATCGGCTTCGCCGACGGTCGCGAGCTGCGGCTGCGCGAGTTCGGCTCCAAGCAGGCCGCGTGGGTGAAGCTGATGCCGTCCGAGCAGCTTGACGAGGACGACGCGCTCGCGGCGCTCGGGCCCGAGGCGTGGCCCGAGCCAGGTGGGGAGGCTGGGCTCGAGGAGCTGCTCGACGCGCCGCGCCCGCTGCACGCGCTGCTGCGCGATCAGCACGTGATCGCCGGGATCGGACGCTCATGGGTCGATGAGATCCTGTGGCAGGCGCGGCTGTCGCCCTACAAGCGCGGCGCTGACCTCGATCGCGGCGAGGTCGAGCGGTTGACGAACGCGATCCGCGAGACGCTCGACGCGGCGCTCTCGCACTACGAGCAGACGATCAGCCTGCCGATCCCGGACAAGCTGCCGATGCCGCTGCGCATCCACCGCCACGAGGGTGAGCCCTGTCCGCGCTGCGCCACGTGGCTGCTCGCCGTTCACTTTGAGGACTACGTGATCGCCTACTGTCCCACGTGTCAGACGGAGGGACGTGCGCTCAAGGACCGCCGCCTCTCGCGTCTTTTGCGATGAGGGCGCCGTCAGCTCGCCGCAGGTGCGATCCGCGCGAGTGCGCTCAGCACGAGCGCGTCGTGCTCGGCCGGCTTGACCTTGCGCAGCACCTCGGCGACCTTGCCGGCGGGATCGATGATGAAGGTCGTGCGCTCGTTGCCGAGATAGGTGCGCCCGTACATGCTCTTGGTGACCCAGACGCCATAGGACTCGGCCACGGCGTGATCCTCGTCGCCGAGCAGCGGGAAGTTCAGGCTGTGCTTGTCGTGGAACTTCTTGATCTTGGCCACGGGATCGGGTGAGATCCCGAGCACCACAGCGCCGGCGTCGGTGTAATCGGCCTGGTGATCGCGCACACCGCATGCCTGCGTCGTGCAGCCCGGCGTGTCGGCCTTGGGATAGAAGTAGAGGACCAGCGCTCGCCCCGCGAAGTCACTGAGCTTGACGGCACGTCCGTCCTGGTCGGGAAGCTCGAAGTCGGGAGCTTGCTGTCCAGGCTCGATCATCGCGCCGATGCTACCGGTGCCGCCGTGCGGGACGGGTCATGGCCTGAGCCACTGCGCAGGGTCGACGTCGGCAAGAGTCTCCGAGAAGGTCCAACGATGCCCAAACGGGTCTTCGGCCGCATATTGACGCTCGCCGTACTCGAAGTCGGTGGGCTCCATCAGGATGCGTGCGCCGGCATCGCGTGAGCGCACGAAGTGGGCCCGAGCGTCGATCACTCGAACCAGCACCGAGTGCGACGCCTCCCCGGGCCTCGGCTCGCGGGTGTCCGGTCGCACCTCGGCGAGAATCACGGCACCCCCATCGGGGATGTCGAGCTGGGAGCGATGCCCCTCGCCGATCCTCAACCGCTCGGCGAAGCCAAACGCCGTGGTGAGCCACACGACGGCTGCCCGGACGTCGGCGACGGTGAGGACCGGAACGGTTGTGGCGGCCGGGATCGAGCGGTTGATCTTCATGACGATCGATGCTACGGGCTCGTGGAGTCGGGGCGCCGCGGAACCCCGACTCCACGAGGCTGGATAAAGTCCTCTTTGTTTCTGACCAATCGGTCAACCGCGAAGTGTGGAACGACCGATACGATTTAGCGAGTTCAAAGATCAGTCGACTTGTGTTCTGAGGAGCATGGATGGCGGTGCCTGAGGGTTACGTATTGGAGGAGGTGGGCACAGACCCCGCGGGTTACGCGGTGCTGCGTTCCCAGGTCGCCTGCGCCGTGCTCGGTCTAGTGATCGAGAAGCCGAGTCACGGCTACGAGATCGGCCAGCGGTTCGAGCGCCGTTTCGGCGGCTTGCTGACAGTCGGCCGCTCATCGATCTATGCGGCGCTCGGAACACTGATGGAGGCCGCGTTGATCGAGAAGATGGCTACGCGTTCCACCACCGGGGTCAGTCGCGGGGCCAAGGCAGGCGCCTGCTATCGAGCCACCGCGGGCGGCGCGCGCGCCTACAGAGCCTGGCTGGCCGAGCGCCTGCGCCGCGATCCACAGCGCGTGGAGATGCTGGGGCGAATGACGCTCGCCGGCGTGCACAGCGTCGACGCGGCACTTGACTTCATCGCTCGCTATGAGCGCGAATGTATCCGCGAGGCCCAGGAGCTCGCGCTACCGGGTCCGGGAGCGTCATCCGCGGACGACGGTGTCAGCGGCCTGGTGGAGCGGCTCTTGATCGAGGAGCGGCGTCGAATGATCGACGCTCAGCTCGCCTGGATCAACTACGCCAGAGCTGAGTTGCTCGCGGCGTCTGCCCGCCCTGCGGGGTCGGCTGGCTCGCCATGAGCCTGCTGTCGATCGCGAACGTGACGAAGCGCTACCCGCGCGGGCGGTTCGAGCGGGTGGCAGTCAGAGACGTCTCGCTCGATATCGAGCCGGGCGAACTCGTCGCCGTGTGGGGTGTCCGCTTCTCGGGGCGCAGCACGCTCCTGCGGATCGCCGCCGGAGTTGAGTCACCTGAAGAGGGCACTGTCTCCTTCGAAGGCCACGACCTCGCGCGGTGCCGCGACAGCGTTCTCGGCAGGCGCATCGGCTACTGCCAAACCGGCTTCTCCTCCTCTCAGCGCGGTCTCGTGATCGAGCACGTCGCGGCTGGCCTGCTGGCGCAGCGGGTCTCGCCCAAGCAGGCGCGAAGGCGCGGTCAGGAGCTGCTGCTCTCAGTCGACGCGGAGGATTGCGCGCAACTCAGGTGTCACGAGCTCGACGGCGCGGAGCTCGCGCGAGTGGCGGTCGCGAGCGCGCTTGCGACCGAGCCGGCACTGCTGGTCATCGATGAGCCGACCAGCGGTGTCGACGTCCTGCAGCGCGAGCCGCTGTTGAAACTGCTGCGTGCGATCGCGAGCGAGGACACAGCCGTGCTGATGAGCGCCGGGGATGCTCAGAGCCTGTCCGGCGCGGATCGTGCGCTGACGATCTACAACGGTGAGCTCCAGGCCGAGCTGCCGCCGGCACAGGTCGTGCCACTGCGCCGCACGGACGTTGGAGCGCGCAGCGGTGAGCGCCATCGCTGGTGACGCCGTTCTAGAACTGGACGGCGTCGTCAAGCACTATCCGGGCTACGGCGGCGATGTAGTGCGCGCGGTGGACGGAGTCACGCTCGCGATCGATCCCGGGGAGATCGTCGCGCTGCTCGGGCCCAGCGGCTCTGGCAAGAGCACGCTGCTGATGCTCGCAGCCGCGCTGATCGAACCCGACGCCGGGGTGGTCCGCTTCGAGGGCCGCACGCTGGCGGGCCTCTCGGCCGGCGACGCCGCCGACTATCAGCGCCGCAAGATCGGGTTCGTCTTCCAGTCCTTCCATCTGATGGCCGGGGTGCCGGCGGTCGAGAACGCCGCGATCAAGCTGCTCGCCGACGGGATGGCATTGAAGCGGGCGCGTCGAACGGCGCTTCCATGGCTGGACCGCGTGGGCCTCGCGGCGCGTTTGAATCACACCCCCGATCAGCTGTCCGGCGGCGAGCGCCAGCGAGTCGCGATTGCGAGGGCGCTCGTGAACGAGCCGCGGCTGATCCTCGCCGACGAGCCCACCGGCAGCCTCGACACGCAGCGCGGCGCCGAGATCCTGGCCTTGCTCGCCGATATCGCCAGACAGCAGCGAGCGGCGGTGCTGATCGTCACCCACGACAGCCAGGCAGGCACCATCGCCGACCGCGTCTGCACGCTGCGCGACGGCCGGCTGATCGATGACCGAAAGCCCTTGGTCGCCGCGCCCGCGCTCGCGCAGCAGCACGGCTAGCGGCGGATGCGGCTCTCGGGGCACATCTACCTGTACGGCAGGCGCCTGCGCACCCGACCGGTACAGGAGCTGCTAGCCGGGGTCGGGATCGCCATCGGGGTGGCGCTCGTGTTCGCCGTGCAAGTTGCCAACAGCAGCATCACCGATGCCTCCAGCGCGATCGTTCGCGGCATTGCAGGGAAGGCGACGCTGCAACTGCGCGCACGCGACGCCACCGGCTTCGACGAAGCCGTACTGCAGCGCGTGGAACGCCTACCCGGTGTCACGAGCGCGGCGCCAATCGTCGACGAGAACGCATCGCTCGTCGGGCACGACGGTCGTCGCGTCGCGATCGATCTCGCGAGCGCTGCGCCGAGCCTGTTGGCACTCGACGGAAGCATCACCCACACCATCTCGCTGCGCGATCTCTCGCGCGGAGGCGTGATCCTCCCGAGCGCGACGGCACACGCGCTTGGGCTGCAGTCCGCGTCCTCGCCGGACGGCGCCCTGCCCCACGTGCAGCTCGACGTGCGGGGCCGCGCTACTTCGGTCGCGGTCGTGGCGGTGCTCGGGCCCGAAGCGATCGGGGCGCTGTCGGGTGCGATGGCGGCGATTGCGCCGCTGGACTTCGTGCAGAGGATCGACGGGCTCAGCGGACGCGTGACGCGCATTCTCGTCACGACTGCGCCCGGCAAGGGGGCGACCGTGCGACGGGAGCTGACAGCGCTCGCGGCGGGGCGCCTGACGGTCGCCGGGGCGGACCAGGATGTCGCGCTGCTCGAACAGGCGGTCGCGCCGAACACCGAGGCGACCGGGTTCTTCGTGTTGGTCAGCGCGATCGTCGGTCTGCTGCTCGCGTTCAACGCGATGCTGTTGACCGTCCCCGAGCGCCGGCGGACGATGGCCGACCTGCGCATGCAGGGCGTGAGGCCTTTGCAGCTGGCGAAGATGCTCCTGTTTCAGGCTGTCTGCCTGGGCGTGGTGGCCTCGCTCCTCGGCCTCGCCGCCGGCGACTTCCTGTCGCGCACGATCTTCCACGCGACGCCCACCTATCTGTCGGCCGCGTTCCCGCTCGGCACCCAGACCGTCATCGGCCTGAAGCCCCTCGTTCTTTCATTCGCGGGCGGCGTCCTCGCGACGTGCCTGGCTGCCGCGCCGCCGTTGTTGGATCTGCGTCGTAATCGCGCAGTCGATGCTGTGTACTTCGAGGACGGTGAACCTGGCCAGGCGCTGGGTCGCAGTGCGCGGCTGCGCCTGCTGATCGCCGCCTGCGTCCTGATCCTGGTCACGAGCGGCCCTCTGCTCGTTTGGCCCTCGGCAATCGTCCCCGCGACGATCGGTGTCGCCGTGGCGACCCTGCTCGCGATCCCGTTCGCCTTCCAGCTCGTCGTGCGCGTCGCTGCGCATGCTGCCGCGTCCTCGGCGCGGCTGAACATGCTCACCGTCGCCGTGCGCGCGCTGCGGGGGACGACTGTGCGCTCGCTCGCGCTCGCGGCCACCGGCGCGATCGCCGTGTTCGGCTGCGTCGTCGCCGAAGACTCCCACAACGACCTGCTGCACGGCCTCTACCGCGACTACTCCCAATACGTCTCCACGGCTGACCTGTGGGTCGTCGGTGCGGACGACGATCTGGCCACGAACAGCTTCCAGGCGGGCCGCCTCCCCGCTCGCATTTCGGCGCTCCCCGGCGTGGGCGCCGTTCGCAGCTACCAGGGGGGCTTCTTGGATTTCGACGGCAGGCGCGTGTGGATCATCGCGCGCGCCGCCAGCACCCCGGCGCCGATCCCCGCGAGTCAGCTGGTGCAGGGAGCGCTCACGACCGCGACGGCGCGCCTGCGCGCAGGCGGCTGGATCACGGTCTCCCAGCAGCTCGCAGAAGCCGAGCATCTGCACGTCGGCGAGCGGCTCACGCTGCCGACACCGAGCGGCCCACACGCCTACCGCATGGCTGCCACCACGACGAACCTGGGCTGGAGCGCGGGTGCGATCATCATCAACGACTACGACTACCGCAGCGCGTGGCAGACCGCAGACCCGAGTGCGCTCGAAGTGAGCGCTCGTCCGGGTGCGAACATCCCCACGCTCGAGCGTGCGATCGTGGCGGTCCTCGGTCCGGGCAGCGCGCTGGCAGTCCAGACGAGCGGCGCGCGGGCGGCACAGGCGGATGTGCTGGCGCGCGAAGGTCTCAGTCGCATGAGTCAGATCACGCGGCTGCTGATGATCGCCGCCGCGCTCGCGCTGGCGGCGGCGATTGGAGCCGGCATCTGGCAGCGGCGCTCGGCACTGGCGGCGTTGCGCATTCACAGCTTTACGCCGTGGCAGCTGCGAGCCGTGCTCACATTCGAGTCGGTGCTCGTGCTCGGCACCGGTGCGCTCGTCGGTGCGCTCGCCGGGGTCTACGGGCACCTGCTGTGCGACCGGTATCTCAGGCTCACGACCGGGTTTCCCGCGCCGTTCGCCGTGGGAGGCTTCCACACCGTACAGACGATCCTGTTGATCGTCGGCGGCGCGCTGATCGTGCTCGCCATCCCAGCCTATGTCGCGTCGCAGGCGCCACCGCAGCTCGCGCTCCAAGACTAGAAACATCGGTTGGGTCGACGCGGAAGTTCCGCTTTTTCATACCAGCATGGTGGTATGAATGCCAAAGGCACGTCCGTAGCGGTAGAGATAATCGCGTTCGTGACGGCAGGCGTGGTCTACTGGCTGACGATCTACCCGCGGGCCAGGTTGGAGATCCGCCGCTGGGCTGCGCGCGCTGGTCAGATCCCCGATCCCACGTTGCGAGCCCAGGCGCTGTTCAAGCTGACCCGCGAGCGCCTGAACCCGGAGGCGGCAGCGTTCTTCGCGGTGCTCGCGCCGCGCCGGCAGCGCGCCACGCTCGTACGTCTGATGGTGTGCTTCCAGATCGCCTATGACTACCTCGATGCGATCAACGAGGAGCCGGACACAGCGGTGCTGCGCAACGGGCTGCAGCTGCACCGGGCGCTCACCGACGCAGTCAGCTCGCGCTCCTCGGGTTGCGACTACTACCGTTATCACCCGCAGCGCGAGGACGGCGGATACCTGGTCGACCTCGTGCGTGCATGCCAGGATGCGCTGCGGGCACTCCCCTCGGCGTCAGCGATCGAGTCGCTGCTGATCCACGCGGCTGAGCGTTGCGGAGAGGCGCAGAGTCGAAACCATGCGATGCTCGTCGAAGGCGACGGACAACTGATCGACTGGGCGAGCAGCCAGCGCGAAACCGGTGAGTACCTGTGGTGGGAGCTCGCCGCTGCAGGCATCTCCTGCCTGGCGCTGCACGCCCTGTTCGCCGCCACCGCCTGCGCGACGACGCTGGAGGAGGCGGGGCGCATCGACATGGCGTATTTCCCGTCGGTGTGTGCGATCAGCGCGCTACTCGACAGCCTTGTCGACCAGTCCGATGACAGCGCCGGAACGAACCACAGCTTCGTCGCGCACTACGACAGCTCGACGGTGGCGGCCCGACGCTTCGCTGCGATCACCAGCGAAGCCCGCGCGCTCTCCAGCGTGCTCACAGACCATCACCGTCACGGGGTGATCCTCGCCGGGATCGCCAGCTTCTACCTCTCAGCCCCTGGGGCGAGCAGTGAGCTCGCGCTGCCTGTCGCGACGCGTACGCTCGATTGTCTCGGACGATCCAGCGCGCCGATTCTGGCGGTGATGCGGCTGCGCCGTTGGAGCGCCGGCTGAGCGCAGGGACGCGCCGTCGCTGCGCGGCGCAGACCCAACCGAATACTGGACGCCAGTTCAAAGCGGGAGCCGATACTTGCGGGTCGCCGGCTCTTGGACGAGCAGCCCGAAGGCCACGAGCGTCGTCATGTAGCGATGCGTCGTGCTCGGGCTCAGCCCCAGCTGCCGTGCGACTTCGACGACGCCGCGGCCCTCTTCGCCGGAGATGAACAACGCGAGTATCAGCAGGCCGCGAAACAGCGAGTGCGAGAGGCGTCCGCTCTCGAGCTCGCTGTAGTAGCGCTCTTCGAGCGAGCTCGGTGACAGCGCCTGCTCGGCCACCAGGCCGGAAAGCAGCAGGCTGAGGCTCGGGCCGTGAGCTTGAGCGTTGGCGCTGATGACGCGCTCGACCTGGGCCTCCGTCAGTTCGAGCGAAACCAACTCGCGGGACCCACGTGCGGCGCCGGGCGCCGGGCGGCGGCTCGGTTGACGGGGCTGTGCTCGAACCGTGGGTGCGTTCTCGGTATCCATCGTCCATACAGATGATGGCGCCCGGCCGGCGCCGCGATAAGGCGCGGCGTGAATATTCAGGCGATGGACTATTGATCGAGCCGATATCGTCCCCGCCATGGAGGACGAGTCGCAGGACAACGGAGACGGCCAGGATTGGCGCTTGGAGGCCGAGCTCGATGTGCCTGAGCCCGGCGGTGCGCTGCGGTCGCTGCTCGGTCGTGTTCGCGGGCCGGATGTCGCCAAGGAGCTGGAGGCGATGGTCCCGCACGACGTCGTGATCACGCACGACGGCAAGCGCCTGTTCGCCTACGCCGCCGACGAGCAGACGCTCGTGGCCGCGCGTCACGGGCTCGAGCAGGTACTCGCGCACGACGGGATCACGGCGAGCGTGCGCGTCAGCCACTGGGACGACGAGCGCGACAGCTGGCGCCAGACCGATCCGCCGCTGAGCGCCGAGGAGCGCCAGTCCGAAGCAGCCGCCGAGCGCGACCTGGAGACGATCGAAACACGCTCGCTGATCGTCACCTCGGGTCGGCTGATCCGCGAGGAAGTCGAGCAGACCATGCGCGACTGGGCGGCGAAACTCGGGTTGGAATGTGAGATCGTCGAGCACCCACACCTGCTCAGCTCACAGCAAGCCTTCACAGTGACCGGCTCCAAGCGCAAGATCGACGAGTTCGCACGCGGCCTGCAGGCAGAGGAGTTGGCGACGATCCGCGCCGAGACGACGGTCATGCTGAGCCCGCTGTAGAGAGCAGGCAGTGGCGTCGCGAGCACCCGACACGTGGTCCGGGGCGGCGGCGATCGTGAAGCGGATCCCGCAGGCGCAGGCCGCGCGTGAGATGGCCGACGAGTTTGAGCGGCGAATGCCCGCGTTCGAGCATCTCTCCGAGTCCTCGCGCGCCGAAGTGTTCAGCGGCCTGCAGCGGACGCTCGCGCGCTGGTCGCGCTTCGTCGCCACCGGCGTGATGCCTCCGGACAGCGACTTCGAGCCGCTGCGCGAATGGACCCGCGCGCGCGCCGCCGAAGGCGTGCGACTGGAGGATCTGCTGCGCTCCTTCGGGCTGGCACACCAGCTCGGGTGGGAGCTGCTGCGACGCCACGCGCTGCGCGGTGAGTCCGACGTGTTGCTCGAGCTCGCGGCGCCGCTCGCCCGGTATGTCGATCAGGTGTCGGCGCTGGTCACCGAGACCTACCTGGCCGAGCGCGAGCTGCTGGTGTCCGAGGAGGAGCGCCGGACGCGCAGCCTGCTCGAGCGTCTGTGCGGCGCCGCGCCGCTGGACGCGGCCGATGGTGAGCTCGCAGAGCGCCTCGGCGTTCCCGTCGACTGCGATTACGCGGCCTTTGCCGTGGCGCTGCCGGGGCGCCCGCCGCACAGCCACGCGGCGCTCGCGGCGCGTCTGCGGCGCGCGGGCTGGAGGCTGGCGGTAACGCAGAGCGACTGCGTGATCGGCCTGACGTGGAAGCCGCTCGAGCTGCTGGACCTGGGCGAGGGACACGACGTGGTGCTGGCGATCGGAGCGCCGAGAAATCACTCCGAGCTGGCTGACGCACGGGAGGAGGTGACGTGGCTGGCAGAGTACGCGCGCCGCGTCGGTCTGCGCGGTCGGCTGAACGCCGAGGATCATCTGCTGGAGATCATGCTGGCCGGCTCGCCGCGGCTCGCAGCGCGGCTGCGCGAGCGGGTGCTCGAGCCGCTGGCGGACGAGGATCACGCGGAGCTGGTCAACACCCTGAGGACGCTGCTCGACTGTCGTCTCGATCGCACCGCCACGAGCGCAGCGCTGCACGTGCACCGCAATACGCTCGCCTACCGCCTCAAGCGCATCGAGGAGATAGCCGCGCTCGACCTCGCGAGCCCGCACGATCTCGCCTGCGTATATGCCGCCCTCGCCAGCGACGTTCGGCCGCACGACTGACGAGCTCGAGCACCGCACGACTGTGCATATGCACAAGCGCAACGGGTAAAGTTCGGCAGAACGTCATTGCACGGAGACGGCAACTGCGCGTACTGTCAACTGCGAAGGGTGGCGCGCAGTGTTTCCGCCGGACGCGAGCGACAAGGAGAGAGGGATGCCGAGGGAGAGAGGGATGGCTGGGGGTCCGACGCACATGTGGGGCTCGAGACTCGGCCGGGCCGCGCTGGCTGCGGTTGCGGCGGCGCTGGCGCTGGCCGCGCTCGCGTCCTCTGCGAGCGCGATGCACGCGGCGCGGACGCGTCAGGCGGTGGTGAAGCGCACCACGTTCGCCGTCCAGGAGAGTCACGCAGAAAAGAAGGCGGAAACGATCTCGACTCCGCAGTTGGGGACGGTCAAGCTCGACCGGATCGGGATCATCAAGGTCCACCCGAAGGGAGAAAGCGCCCCGAACGTACTCGTGATGGAGCCGGGCACCTCGGCTGCGGCGGCCTACTTTGTGCCGTTCGCCAAGGCCCTGATCGCTTCGACGCCGGGCTGGCAGGTGTGGGCCGTCGAACGCCGCGAGAACTTCCTCGAGGACCAGCAGGAGCTCACCAAGTACAAGTTCGGCGAACTACCGGCGGAGCTGGAAAATCCGAACACTAAAAAAGACGAAGCACCCTCGGAACAGTTCTTCAACTACTACCTGGGCTACCTCGGGCAGGACGAGCAGAAAGCCACCGAAGAAGTAACCGCTGCGGTGACCAAACTCGTCACGGAGAAAGTCGAAGAAACGCTCGAAGCGAAGGTCACGAAAATCGCCCTGGAAGAGGTCGAAGCCTTCGTCGTCGAACAGGTCATAGGGCAGGCGTTCGAAGAAACGGGCGGCAGCGAACCGGCGTTCAGGGAAAGGATCGCGTCGCTCGCGGCGGCATACAAAGCGAGCCACTTCAAAGAAGTCCTCGAAAAGGCTCACGAATTCGGTCTCAAATACGAGGCGGAACACTTCACGGAACTGAGCGAAGAAGGCGAGCGCCTGGGCGCTGAAATCGGCGCCAAATACCAGGCCGAACACGCGGCGGAACTCGAGAAACAGGGCGAGGAAGACTTCGCCAAACTGGTCGCGGAGTTCAAAAACCACTACGAACCGGTTCCGGAACCGCTCGTCGAGTTCGCCAAGAACTGGGGTATGGCGCGGACGGTTGACGATCTCAACGCGGTCATCGAAAAGGCCAAGGCGCTCGGCGGCAAGGTCGTGCTCGGCGGCCACTCACTCGGCGGCTCGGTCGTGACGGCGTACGCGACGTGGGACTTCGGTGGCACGCCGGGAGCCGCTGGACTGTCCGGGCTCGTGTACGACGACGGCGGCAGCGGGCCGGCTTCGATCAAATCAGAAGAAGAAGGCAGCAACGCGCTCGCGAAACTCGACGAGCCGACGGAAACCCCGTGGCTGGCGTTCGGCGGGATCGTTGCGCCGGATCTCGGGCTGTTCTCGATCACCGGCTCGACGCTGACGACGGTTGAACCGAACGGGCCTTCGCTGCTCGAAAAGTTCCCGTTCCTGCCCTCCGACCTGAAAGGGCCGCCACAGGACAGCCCGGCGACGAACGAAGCCGGCTTTGGGTTCTCGGTCAACTACAAGACCTCGCCCGTGTCGCTGGCGGCAGCTCAGATACACGGCGGCGAAGGCATCAACGAAGTCGCCGAAGCCGACGGTCTGCACGGCTGGAACGGCGCCGGTGCGCTGACCCCGGTCAGCCGCTATGCGGAAATGCTGGCGGGGACGGGCCTGCGCGAAGCCAGCGGCTCGGAGTGGTACTTCCCGGCGCGCCTGACGCTGGACACGGGCGCTGTCAACAACGGCATCGCAACGCCGTCGCAGAAAGTCCTCGGACTGCAGAGCACGATGGGGACGCAGCTGCCGAAATCGCTGCACATCCTGGCGATCGACACCGAACTGGACACGCTCTTCGGTGGCGGCGGGCAGACCGTCCTGACGGAGGCCGAAGCGCTCGCCGAACAGAACGGGATCACGAGCGAAAACGTGAAGCTGATCGACCGGCTGAACGAGTACTCGCACAACGACCCGGCCGGTGCGCTGCCCGAAGAACACGAAGGCGTAGAAGCCAACGTGTTCCTGAAGGAACTGCACCCGTACCTCGAAAAAATCGCCAAAGACGAAGAAGGGGCGTAGCCGCATCACACGTGCCCCGCGCGGCTGAGCAGAGCTCGAGCCGCGCGGGGTTGCGCGTGACCTCGCTCAGGGCCGCGTCATGCCACCGACGAGCATGCCCGAGCCGAGGTGCGCCCCGAGCACCGGGCCGACCTCTGTGCAGAACAGTGGCCCGAACCCGAACAGCGCGGTGCCCTCGCTGACAAGTAGCTCGGCATCGGCGGGTGATTGGGCGTGCTGGACGATCCAGTCGCTGGCGCCGCGCTCGCGCAGCTCGAGGATGTAGGCGAGCATCCGCTCGAGCGCGCGCCGGTGGGTGCGCACGCGTCCCACCGGCGCGATCTCGGATGCGAAGGTGAGGATCGGCTTGACCTTCAGCGCCGTCCCCACGAGCGCTTGGGCGGCGCCGATGCGCCCGCCGCGGCGCAGGTACTCGAGCGTGTCCAGGCAGAACCAGATGTCGAGGCGCTCGCGGCCGCGGCGAACGCCGTCGACGACCTGTTCGAGCGTCGCACCCTGCGCCGCGAGCTCCGCGGCCAGCAGCACCAGGCAGCCGAGCCCGCCGGCGCCGGTCTGGCTGTCGAGCACCTCGACCCGACCCGGATGCGTCTGCTCGGCGAGGATCCGCGCCGCTTCGCGCGCGCTCTCGCACGTCCCCGACAGGCCGGCGGCGATGTGGATCGAGACGACGTTGCAGCCCGCCTGCAACAGCGGCTCATAGGTTGACAGGAAGTCGCCCACCGACGGCTGTGAGGTGGTCGGCAGCTGCGGCGAGTCGTGCAGCCTCCGGTAGAACGCGTCGAGGTCGCGGTACTCGTCCTCCGCGCGCAGATCCCCGTCCCAGCCGACGTACAGGCTCACCTGCCGGATCGCCCAGCGCTCGATCAGCGACTGCGGCAGATAGGGCGTGCTGTCGGTGACGACGGCCACCTGGCGGGTGGTCGTGTGGCTGTCGGCGGCCTTGGGGGTGCTCACGGGCTGCTTAGCCTACGGGCTCGAGCAGCCGGGCCGCGCGGCCCGCCACGTGGGGATCAGCGAATCAACGGATCCAGGCGCGTCGCGCGGATCGTCTCGCGCAGGGTCTGCATGGCGTCGTGTTTGGGCCGCCAGCCAAGCTCGCGCCGCGCCTTGCTCGCGCTCATCAGCACCGGCTCGCGGAATGCGGCGATCCACTGCGCCTGGGCGGGCAGGAAGCCGAGCCTCGCGATCATGTCCGCGACCGCATCGACCGCCAGCTCGGGCACCGGAATCGAGTACCAGCCGAGCTCGTCGGCGAGCAGCTTGATCGTCAGCTCGCCCGATGCGGCGAGGTTGTAAGCGCCGGGTGCGCCGCGGCCGAGCACCGCCGCGCGCATCGCGCTGGCGACATCGTCGTGGTGGACCAGCTGAAACGGGACCCCGGGGTCCGGCAGCACGGGCTTGAGGATCGGCACTCCCTCGAGCAGGCTGAGCACCGGTCCGGGCAGGCGCTCGGAGATCTGGGTGTAGGGAAGGCTGTCGATCAGCAGCGGCGCGTGCGGCCCGGCGACGATGCACGGGCGAAAGACGTAGCCGGCGGTGCGCCCGCCTGTGAGCGTCCTCGCCAGCAGCGCCTCGACCTCGGCCTTCTGCGCGGAGTAGTAGTGGGCGGCGGTACCCCGCGCGGGGACGTCCTCGGTGAGCGGCTGGGGGTTGTCGCGATGGAAGCCGTATGCGGCCACCGAGGAGGCGTAGACGAGTCGTTGTGCGCCCGCGGCGACGGTCGCCTCAAACACGTTGCGAGAGCCGATCAGGTTCACCTCGCGGCTCTCCTTGGCGCCGCCCATGATCATGAACGCGAGGTGCACGACGACGTCTGCGTCGCGCACGAGCGCGTCGACAGCGTCACGGTCGAGGACGTTGCCCTGACGGTAGGACACCTTCCGCCAACCTCTGCCCTGCGCGTCGAACGGCCTGCGAGCCATGCCGATGATCGACTCGACCTCGCGTGAGCGCTCGAGCGCATCCACGACCGCCTGGCCGATCTCGCCGGTCGGACCTGTGACCGCTACCCGGAGACCTGCGCTCTTGGCGGCGCGCGTCGGCATTGACGCTTTCTAGCGCATCTCATCCACGGCGTGACACTTCGCGGATCGCGCGTCGCAGCGACAGTGCGAGGATCGCGAGCACGGCCAGCGGCATGATCCACCAGGCGGCGACATCGGTGGTGGCGACGAGGGCGGTCAGTCCCAGAGCAACCGCGACCCCGATCGCCGCACGCCAATCGTCGCCGACGACGAACTCCCATGCGCCCAGCGCGACCCGCCTGGCGGCGCTCATACGCCGGCGCTCGCTGGTTCGGCGGCCGCCTCGCCGCTCGCCGGCGCCGGCTCGTCGGACGCCAGCGCCACGGCGCGACGCACGGCACGCGACATCGCGATCGACACGAGCGCCAGCCCGGGGATGATCGCCAGCAGCGCCGCATCGCCGCCGGGCCAGTGCGCGCCGGCTCCCTCCGCGCCCCAGAAGATCCCGAACGAGCTGAGCATCACGCCGACGCCGAACTTCAGCGCGTTCTCCGGCACCCGCGCAAGCGGTGCGGCGGCGGCGAATCCCGCTGCCACCACGACCAGCACTGCAAGGCCCGCCGCAGCGGCCGCGAGCGGGACGCGGTGCTGGTTGGCGCCGAAGGTGAGCACGATGAAGGCGACCTCGAGCCCCTCGAGCAGCACGCCCTTGAAGGCGACGCTGAAGGAATATCCGTCGAAGCCGGGCCGTGCCCGGCCGGCGGCGAGCGCCGCGTCCCGCTCCTGCTGGTAGCTCGCCAGCTCGTCGTGCTTGGCCTTCACGCCGGCCGAGCGCAGAATCGCCTTGCGCAACCATTGCAGGCCGAAGATCAAAAGCAGACCGCCCACCAGCAGCCGCAGGAGATCGATCGGCAGGCTCGTGATCGCCGGACCGAGCGCCACGACGATCGCGGCGAGCACGAGCAAAGCGGCTCCGACGCCACTGATCGCCGAGCGCCAGCTGCGCGTCGAGCCAACGGCGAGCACGATCGTGAGCGCCTCGACCGCCTCGACGGTGCACGCGAAGAAGACGGAAAGGGCGAGCCCTAGATCCGCGCCGCTCATGTGGTGTGGTGTCCCGCAGTGGGGGGCATGCCGAGGTGATCCCACGATAGGGGACTCCGGACCGCGAGATCGGGCACCGCGGCGAGAACCGGCGGCGAGGCCGCATGCCGCGCTGTGGGCGCCCTCGGGCACCGTACGCTGAGACGGTGACAGCGTTCCTCGCCTCCACCTCGATCGGCCAGAGCATCAGCTCGTTCCTGAGCGCCGCCGGGCAGTTCTTCGCGGACCTCGCGGCGGTTCACTGGCTCGCACTGCTTGGCGGGCTGGCGTTCTTCGGGCTCAACCTGACGCTGCGCTCGCGCGCGTTCTTCAACAGCCTGCGCGCTGCGTACCCGGCGACCCCCTTTCAGTGGCGGCGGATTTGGGGAGCGTATCTCGCGGCGGTGGGCTTCAACAACGTGGTCCCTGCACGCGGCGGCGACGTGATCAAGCTGTTCCTGACGCGCTCCTCGATTCCGGGCTCGCGCTATCCGACCGTCGCCGCTGCCTTCTTCGTGGAGTCGATCTTCGACGTGGGCGTCGGCGTGTTCGTGTTGATCTTCGCGTTCACTCAAGGCGTGTTCCCGAGGCCGCCGGACTTCTCGAAACTGAGCTCGTTCGACATCTCATACCTTGCCGAGCATTTCCACCTGACGCTGTTCCTGCTCACCGCGCTCGGCGTCGCCGGGCTGGTGGCGTTCGCGCTGCTGTCCGAGCGTGCGAAGGCGTTCTGGTCGCGCGTTCGCCAGGGGCTCACGATCCTGAGCGATCGTCGCCGCTACCTGCGGGAAGTCGCGGCGCTGCAGGCACTCGGGTGGGTGAGCCGGTTCGTCGCCTTCTGGTTCCTGCTCGACGCATTCCGTGTCGGGGGCTCGGTCAAGAACGTGCTGCTGGTGTTCGCGGTCAACCAGGTCGCGGGAGCTGTGCCGTTCACGCCCGGTGGCGCCGGCGTCCAGCAGGCGCTGCTGGTCAAGGTGTTCGCGGCGAGCGCGCCGACGGCTGTCGTGGCGGCATACTCGGTCGGCCAGCAGATCGCGATCGCTGTGTTCACAGCTCTGATCGGCCTCGGCGCGGTGGTCTTCATCTTCCGCTTCCGGTCCTTCGGCGAGGTCCTGCACGCGGGGCGCGCCTCACGCGAGGCGGAGCGCGAAGCCGAGCGGGCGGGCGCGCATGGATATTGAGTTCGTCCAGGACGGCGCTGCGCGCCGGCTGGACTACTGAAGCCCCTCGCGCGCCTCGCGCACGAGCGCCACGGCCTCCGGGAACACGCGCGCGATGACGGTGCGGATCTGCTCGGCTTGGGCCTCTGCGTTGCCCTGAACGTTGACGCGACCGACCGCCGCGACGGTCATGTCGACGGCGAGCTTGATCGCGTTGTCGGCCCACACGAGGCGCTGATTGCCCTGCATCTGTTCAGCGAACTCGGCGAGTCGTCGTTGCAGCTCCTCGGGGTCGCCGAACATGTCGCCGAGTCCACCACTTTCCATGCCCGCATCATAGACTGCCCTGCTCATGCCGAGCGCAACAGAGATCAAGGCGCAGGTCGCGCGCGAGACGCACTTTCGCAGCCGCCTCGCGGTGCCGGCGTTCGCGGGCGGCTTCCTGTACCTGCTGAGCGCGATCATCATCTCGGGCACGCTGAGCGGCGCCCCGACCGTGGGCCTGCTCCAGGGACTCGCGCCGGCGCTGTCGGGCGTGGCCAACCCGACGGTCAGCCCACGCACGCCTGAGGTCAAATTCGTGAGCCATCACGCGTTCTCTCTGATCGCGGGCAGCCTGCTCGCGGCGATCGCGATCGCCGCGCTGACGCTGGTCCTGCTGGCGCTCCTCGATGCGACCCGCTTCCGGCGGCCCACGACGTTGGCGGCTGCGCTGCCGCTGGTGATCGTCGGAGGCATCGCCGTGGCGCTGGTCAGCCTCGGGCACCAGATCGCGAGCGCGATCGAGACGCACAACTTCGTGACTTCGCACAACTACTCCAATCACGCGGTCGAACAGGCGCTAACGGCCGGCACCGCCAACACGGTCTCCGATTACGTCGACCTGCTCGCCGGACTGGCGCTCGCCGCCGGAATGGTTGCGACGCTGATCAACGCCTTGCGAGTCGGTCTGCTGCCCCGCTGGATGGCGTTCGTGGGCATGTTCGCCGCGCTGCTGATCTTCCTCCCGATCGGCGGCGCCGAGCTGCAGCTCGTGCCGGCCTTCTGGATGGTGATGATGGGCATCCTGTTCGTCGGTCGCTGGCCCAAAGGTGACCCGCCGGCGTGGGCGGCAGGCGAAGCGCGCCCGTGGCCCTCACAGGCACAGCTGCGCGCCGAAGCGGGGGGTGGCGGGGGCTTGTCGCCGAGCCCGGCGGCCGCAGGCGCGACACCGGCACCGGCACCTGCGGCGGGCCAAGGCTCCTCGGGCCGGCGCCGGCGCAAGCGCAGCGGACGCAGCTGACGCGGTTCGGATGATTAGCCGCGCTTGCTAGCGGGAAAAATGTATGCGGGAGCGGCGCGCTGGCGACCCTCCGGCGTCCGTTCGCCAGGGACCCCACTCAACAGGTTTGAGGCGGCCGCTGCAGAGGCTAGTCAAAGGAGGCTCTCATGGAGGCAGCTGCAATTCACCGTGATCCGCGCGAAGACGGGGGCCAGCGTGAGGATCCGACGCGGCCGGCGGTCGCCGGCTGGAAACCGGCGGACCCCGGCCCGCTCGGCCTCGCGGCTTTCGCGATGACGACGTTCGTGCTCTCGATCTTCAATGCAAACCTGGTCGACGAAAAGGGCGTGCCGGTCGTGCTTGGCCTCGCGCTGGCGTATGGGGGCATCGTGCAGCTGATCGCGGGCATCTGGGAGTTCCGCACGGGCAACACCTTCGGCGCGGTGGCCTTCTGCTCGTTCGGTGGCTTCTGGATCTCCTTCTGGCTGTTGAACGTGTTCTACGCCAAGGACATCGGCGGCAACGCGGGGCACGCGATCGGCGTCTACCTGTGGGCGTGGGCGATCTTCACCACCTACATGGCGGTGGCGGCGCTGCGCACGAGCGGTGTGGTGCTGCTCGTGTTCGTGCTGCTGGCGGCAACGTTCATCCTGCTGGCGATCGGCTCCGACGGGCCCCACCCGACGGTCACGCACTGGGGCGGGTATCTCGGCCTCGCGACGGCGGCCGCGGCGTGGTACGCGTCGTTCGCGGCGGTGGTGAACTCGACGTTCGGGCACACGGTGCTGCCCACCGTTCCGCTTGGACGGGCGTAACAGGGTGGCGCGCTCGCACAGCGCGGCGGTGGGAGAATAGCTCCCCGGCGCGACCGGACACCCGGGGAGCTCGAGACAGGGGAGTGACGAGATGTCGACCGAATCGAAGACAGCGGCGGGCGGGGAGCTCGACGCGGAGCTGGCGTCGCTGCTGGAGGTGGAGAAGTTCGATCCGCCGCCGGAGTTTCGCGAGCACGCGCTGTTGAACGATCCGAGCGTGTACGAGCGCGCGGCGGCGGATCCACTGGGCTGGTGGGAGGCGCAGGCGCAGGAGCTCGAGTGGTTTCAGCGCTGGACGCGTGTGCTCGACGACGAGGACCCGCCGTTCTACAAGTGGTTCACGGGTGGCATGCTCAACGTCTCCTACAACTGCCTGGATCGGCACGTGATCGCCGGCAGGGGGGGACGCGTGGCGTTGCACTGGCGCGGCGAGGACGGCCAGGAGCGCGACATCACATACGCGGAGCTGCTCGGCGACGTCGAACGTTTCGCGAGCGCCCTGAAGGATCTCGGCGTGGACAGGGGCGATGTCGTCGGGATCTACCTGCCGATGATCCCGGAGGTCGTGGTGGCGATGCTCGCGTGCGCGCGCATCGGCGCGCCCCACAACGTCGTCTTCGGGGGCTTCTCGGCGGAGGCGGTGCGCGAGCGCATGGAGTTCTCCGAGGCGAAGGTGCTGATCACGGTGGACGGCGCGGCGCGCAAGGGCAAGACGGCGGCGGTGAAGGACCGCGTCGACGAGGTGATGGGCGATTTGGCGAGCCTCGAGAAAATCGTGGTGGTGCAGAGCAAGGGCACGCCGTGTGCGATGCAGGATGGCCGCGACGTCTACTACGAGCAGATCGTCGCCGCCGCCGACCCGGTGTGCCCGCCCGAGCCGCTGGACGCGGAGCACCCGCTGTACATCCTCTACACGTCCGGTTCGACGGCCAAGCCGAAGGGCATCCTGCACACGACCGGCGGCTACCTGACCGGCGTCTCGGCGACGCACCGCTACGTGTTCGACCTGAAGCCGGAGTCCGACGTGTACTGGTGCGCGGCCGACGTCGGCTGGGTGACGGGCCACTCCTACATCGTCTACGGACCGCTGTGCAACGGCGCGACGTCGGTGATGTGGGAGGGGGCTCCGGACTACCCAAACAAGGGCATCTGGTGGGAGATCGTCGAGCGCTACGGGGTGACGATTCTGTATTGCGCGCCGACGGCGATTCGCGCGTGCATCAAGTGGGGCGCACAGTGGCCGAACCAGCATGATCTGTCCTCGCTGCGGCTGCTGGGGTCGGTCGGCGAGCCGATCAACCCGAAGGCATGGCTGTGGTACCACAAGGTGATCGGGCACGAACGCTGTCCGATCGTGGACACGTGGTGGCAGACGGAGACGGGTGCGATCATGATCACGCCCCTTCCCGGAATAACGGCGACGAAGCCGGGCTCGGCGACGTTCCCGTTCCCGGGTGTGTTCGCCGAGGTCCGCGACGAGTCGACCGGCGAGCCGATCGAGCAGGGCCAGGGCCTGCTGGTGCTGACGCAGCCGTGGCCATCGATGCTGCGCGCCCTGTACAAGGAGCCGGAGCGCTTTGTCGAGACGTACTTCTCGCGCTTCGGGTCCGAGACGTATCTCGTGGGTGACGCGGCGCGGCGCGACGCGGACGGCTACCTGTGGGTGATCGGTCGCATCGACGACGTCGTCAACGTGTCAGGCCACCGCCTGTCGACTGCGGAGGTCGAGTCGGCGATCGTCGCGCATCCGGATGTGGCGGAGGCGGCGGTGATCGGTCAGCACGACGAGGACAGCGGCCAGGCGATCGTCGCGTTCGTGACCCTGCAGGGAGATCTCGAGGGCGACGAGCGCACTGTCGAGGGCATCCGCGAGACGGTGGCGGAGCGAATCGGCAAGTTCGCGCGTCCGAAGCGGATCATCTGGGCGGATGACCTGCCCAAGACACGCTCGGGCAAGATCATGCGCCGCCTGCTGCGCGACATCGCGGAGGGACGCGCGCTGGGCGACGTGACGACGCTGCGTGATCCGGCCGTGATGGGCGCGCTCGAGGAGCAGGTCAAGCAACTGCAGGCCGAGGAGGCCTGAGGACTTCGATTTAAGGGCGGCCTGCCGGCCGCCTGTCGGCGTGCGCATTTCGGCGCGTGGGTAGGGTAAGCCCTTAGGTGCGCTTGCGCCAGCGCTGCGATGATTCGGTGATGGCCTCTGCCCAGGCACCAGTGGGGCCGGCCCGGGCGCCCCTGTCTCGCAGGCCCGACCGCGGCCTGCTGGGTGGCGTGTGCGCGGGTCTGGCCGAGCATTTCGGCGTGCCGGTGGTGGTCGTGCGGATGGTGGTGGTGATGATGGTGGCCTTCGGCGGCGTGGGGATCGCCGCGTATGCGCTGGCGTGGACGCTTGTGCCGGTGGCGCCGGACAGCGAGCGTCGCAGCGGGCCCTGGGAGGCGCTGCGCCAGGCGCTGCTGATCGGCCTGGGCGCGATCGTGGCGCTGGGCGTCCTACATCACCTTGCCTCACGGATGAGCTATGGCGACGCGCTGTGGCCGATGGTGCTGGGCATCTGCGGGCTGGCGCTCGTGTGGCGCCCGATCGCTGCCGCCGATCGACCGTCGGGGCGTGGGCCGGCGTCGCTGGGCGGGCAGCTGCTCGGCGCGTTCAGGGTCGACGCGCCGCGCTTGGTGCTCGGCGTGCTGCTGGTGTCGTTCGCGTCGGCCGGTCTGCTGCATCTGGTCGGCGTCCAGCGCAACCTGGGCGAGGCGATTGGCGTGGTGGCGATCATCGCGACGATCCTCGGCCTGCTGACGGTGCCGTGGTTCGTGCGGATGGGGCGCAGCCTGTCGTTCGAGCGCTCGGCGCGAATCCGCGAGCAGGAGCGCGCGGAGGTGGCGGCGCACCTGCACGACTCGGTGCTGCAGACGCTGGCGCTGATCCAGAAGCGCGCGGGCGACCCGCGCGAGGTCGCGGGGCTGGCGCGCCAGCAGGAGCGGGAGCTGCGCAGCTGGCTGCTGGAGCGCCCCGACCCCGGTGAGCGGGCGAGCGTGGCCGCGGCACTCGAGCGCGCGGCGGCGGAGGTCGAGGAGCTGCACAGAGTGCCGATCGAGGTGGTGACGGTCGGCGACGGGCCGCTGAACGGCAGACTCGAGGCGGTCGTGCAGGCGGCGCGCGAGGCGATGACGAACGCGGCCAAGTTCGCGAGCACCGAGCGCGTGGACCTGTACGCGGAGGTGGAGCCGGACAGGGTGGAGGTGTTCGTGCGCGATCGCGGCGTCGGCTTCGACCCTGGCGCGATCCCGTCCGACCGCCGCGGCGTGCGCGACTCGATCATCGCTCGCATGGAGCGCCACCATGGCCGCGCCGCCGTGCACAGCCGCCCGGGTGAGGGCACCGAGGTCGAGCTGGTGATGGAGCGGGGGCCGGGCGCGTGAGCGCCGCGACGGGGCTGGAGGAGCAGAGCGTTGGCGACAGGCCCCGCGTCGTGATCGTCGACGACCACCATCTGTTCCGCTCGGGTGTGCGCGCGGAGCTCGGCGTGGAGCTGTCGGTGGTGGGGGACGCGGGGAGCGTGGAGGAGGCGGTGGGCGTGATCCGCGAGCAACGACCGGATGTGGTCCTGCTGGACGTCCATATGCCGGACGGCGGCGGCGTTGAGGTGATCGCGCGCGCGGGCGAGGAGTCCGTCGGTGCGCTTCCTGGCGCTGTCGGTGTCCGACGCGGCGGAGGATGTGATCGCGGTGATCCGCGCGGGCGCACGCGGCTACGTCACAAAGACGATCTCCGCCGGGGAGCTCGCAGAGGCCGTACGACGGGTGGCTGGCGGCGACGCGGTGTTCTCCCCGCGTCTGGCTGGCTTCGTGCTCGACGCGTTTGCCAAGGACACCGGCGCGACCGCGTCGGATCCCGCGCGCCCGGCGGCCGAGGATCCCGAGCTTGATCAGCTGACGCCGCGTGAGCGCGAGGTGCTGCGCCACATCGCGCGCGGCTACATGTACAAGGAGGTCGCCCAGCGTCTGGGGATCTCGGTCAAGACCGTCGAGGCGCACGTGTCGGCGGTGCTGCGCAAGCTCCAGCTCTCGAGCCGACACGAGCTCAGCCGCTGGGCCGTGCAGCGGCGATTGGTGAGCCTCGACGGGCCCTGAGGCCCTACTAGGGCGATCCCCGATTGCGCGGCGCCGCGCTGCCGATAACAATGGGTAGACATGGATTCGAGCTCGTCACCGGCGATCGAGACGACCGGCCTGACCAAGCGCTTCGGCGAGCGTGCCGCGCTCGACGGCATCGACCTGCAAGTGCCACGCGGCGTGGCTTTCGGCTTCCTCGGTCCCAACGGCGCCGGCAAGACGACGATCATCCGCACGCTGCTCGGGCTCACGCACGCAAGCGCCGGCAGCATGCGGTTGCTGGGCTATCCCGTCCCGGCGGAACGCGGCAAGGCGCTGCAGCGCGTCGGCGCGATCGTCGAGGAGCCGCGCTTTCACATGCACCTGACGGGGCGCGAGAACCTGCGCATCGTGGCCGCGGTTCGCGGGCCCGAGACGCAGGAGCGGATCGAGCCGGCGCTGGCGCGCGTCGGCCTGAGCGAGCGTGCGGGCCAGAAGGTCAAGAGCTACTCGATGGGTATGCGCCAGCGACTCGGGGTCGCACGTTGTCTGATCGCGGACCCGCTGCTGCTGATCCTCGACGAGCCGACCAACGGTCTGGACCCAGGCGGCATCCAGGAGTTCCGCGAGATGATCCGCGCGATGGTCGAGCAGGAGGGGCGGACGGTGTTCATCTCCTCGCACCTGCTGGACGAGGTCGAAAAGACGTGTGACGCGGCGGCGATCGTCGACCGCGGCAAGATCGTCACGCAGGGCGCGATCGCGGATCTGGCGGCGGGCGGCGGCGCCCGCCACGAGCTGATCCTGGGCGTCGACGACCGCGATCGCGCGCTGGCGCTGCTGGGCGCGAGCGAGCTGGTGGCGGAGGCGCGCCCCGACGACGAAGGTATTCGCGTGGTGCTTGCGGGCGACGCGCAGACGGCGGCTCAGATCAACGCGGAGCTGGTGCGCGCGGGGGTGGGCGTGACGCGCCTGGAGCCCGTCCGGCACAGCCTCGAGCAGCGCTTCCTGCAGATCACCTCGCGACTCGACGCGGATCTCGTGCCGGAGGAGGTGAAGGCGTGAACCCCGCGATCGCGATCCGCATGGTCGGGGCGGACTTCCTGAAGCTGCGCAAGAAACGCGGCACGCTGATCTGGGCGCTGGTGCTGACGCTGGCGCCGCTGCTGATCTTCTTCATCGTCAAGGCGTTGCAGCACTCCTCGAGCCCGGCTGAACACTCACCGGCTGGCGGCGTCAGTGGCTACACGGACGCGTTGCGAGTGCTCGCGTTCTTCTTCGGGCCCCTTGCCGCGATCATGATCGGCACAGACGGGGGCGCGGGCGATCTGGCAGCGGGGGTCTTCCGCGACCTCGTGGTGACCGGCCGATCGCGCCTTGCGCTGTTCGCCTCTCGTATCCCGGCAGCGGTCGGGCTGACATGGCTGGTGGTCCTGGCGGGCTATGTGCTGACGTTGATAGCCACCTACGCGCTGGCCTCGGGTGCGCCCACGCCTGGCGGCGCACTCGTGCTCAACGGCCTGCTGTTCACGTTGTTCTCGACGGGCGTTATATGCGTGGTGGCGGTTGGATTCGCCTCGCTGACCGGCTCGCGTCCGGCGGCGCTGACGGTGCTCATCGGCTGGCAGCTGATCGCGAGCCGCATCCTGGAAAACATCGAATCGCTCGGCAGCTCGCGCGAGCTGATCCTCAGCCAGGCGATCGTGCACTTCAGCCCGATCAGTCTCAACGACGGCCATGGGCCCAGAGGCGGAGCGACCGTGACGATGTCGACGGGCACGGCCGTCGCTGTGACGCTCGGCTGGGTCGTGATCTTCGGCGGGCTCGGCGCGTGGCGCACGCGGACGATGGACGCCTGACACGGTCATTAGGGCATCTGTCGGGATCAGTCGCGACCCGGTTGCCGCTCATGCCGGCGGGGCTCCGGGGTCACGAAGTCGGTCGAGGCCGTCGAGGATGAGATCGAGCCCCCATGCGAACTCGACCGCGTTGTCGTACCCGGACGCGGGGAGCTTCGTAGCGATCTCGACGAGGTAGGGGTAGTTCTCGAGGGAGCCGATCGTCTGCGCCCTCCTCTGCGCGGCTTCTCCGGCACTGTCGGGGGTCTCGAACCCGGTATCCCTTTCCTGGAGGGCGAAGCCGTAGATATAGGCGTCCTGGATCGAATAGGCGTGGATCGCAATCTCGAACGGGAAGCCCGCCTTGCGCAGGCAGCCCATCACCGCGTTGTGGTTGCGTAGGTTCGCCGGCCCCGGGCGCCGCGACTCCATCATCCCGATCGCCCAGCTGTGGCGCTTCAGCGCCTCGTGTGTCGAGAGCGCCCGGCGCCGCATGGCGGATCTCCAGTCGAGGTCCCCAGACGGGAGCTCGATCTCGCTGAAGACGATGTCGACCATGCCATCGAGGAGCTCCTCCTTGTTCGCGACGTGCTTGTACAGCGCCATCGGCACGACGCCGAGCTCCTGTGCGAGCCCGCGCATGCTGAACGCGTCGAGCCCGGCCTCGTTGGCGAGGGCGACGGCGGCCTGCAGCACACGAGCTCTGCTCAGCGGTTTCCGGGTAGGGATCTTCTGGTGTGCCATCGGCCTTGACAAGTGTACAGCGTACACCTATAGTTCCACAAGAGAGTGTACGCCGTACACCTGAACGAAAGGCATCACATGAACCCCGACGCGCCCTATCCCGTCCAGTACTCGGTCGACTACCCGGACCGGCCGCTCAACCGCCTGACCACTTTCTTTCGCCTGTTCATGCTCATCCCGATCGCGATCGTGCTTGCCCTCATCGAGGGCGGCAGCTATGCCTACGGTGGCGGACGGGCCACCGGGGCTGTCGGCGCTGCCGGCCTGGTCGTGCTGCCGACGCTGCTGTTGATTCTTTTCCGGCAGAAGTACCCGCGCTGGTGGTTCGACTGGAACATCGAGCTGATGCGGTTCTCCGCCCGGGTCGGTGTCTACCTGGCACTGATGGAGGACCGCTATCCATCCACGGACGAGCATCAGGCGGTGCATCTCGAGTTTCCCTATCCGGATGCGCGCAACGACCTCAACCGCTGGCTGCCGCTGGTCAAGTGGTTGCTGGCGATCCCGCACTACGTGGTGCTGTTCTTCCTCTACATCGCCGCGCTCTTCGTGGTGATTGCCGCCTGGTTCGCGATCCTGTTCACCGGTCGCTTTCCGCGCGGGATGTTCGACTTCCTCGTCGGCGTCGGCCGCTGGACGAACCGGGTGATCGCTTACGCCCACGTGCTGGTGACCGATCGCTACCCGCCGTTCCGCCTCGCCCCGTAGGTTCCGCAGGCGCGTCGGGGAAGCGACGGCCGTGATCAGGCCCACATGGGTCCGATCACGGCTCTCAATCCCGCAACGCTAGACCTTGCGGTACTCGGGAACCCACGAGCCATCATCCTGGCGCGCAAAGTCCTGGAACAGCCCCGGCGCCTCGGCCTGCATCAACCGGGCGACTTTGTCGAACACGAGGCGCAGCTCCTCCTCGGCCCCCTCGGCGGTGCGCATCTCGATCACGTGGCGCAGCGTGCGCGCGTTGGCGGTCCAGAGGATGTCGGTGCTGAGCCCGGTCGGCGCGAGCCGACGCAGAGCCGAGGTGACCTCCTTCTTGACGTGGAACGGGACCCCGTCCTCGTCGATGCCCAGCTCCTTGGCGGCGCTGACCTGGAACTCCTCTAGCTGCTCGACGATCGCGAGCACCTGCTCGCGCACCGGCTCGAGCGCCGGCGGCACACGAAAGCCGATGTCGGTCAGGCGCACGTAGCGAAGGCTCTCTTGGCTGAAGGCCGAGCCGGCGCGATGCCTGATCAACTCATGAGTAAAAACGCGGCTCACGTTTCTAAATGCCAAGGAGTAGTTCGCGTGCTCCAGCACGCTGCCGTGAGCCGAGCGCAGGATGTTGGCGAAGTACTCGCGCTGGTCGGTCCGCACCTTCGTGACGTTCGGGTTGAGCCCCGGCTCCCAGCTGCGGTAGCACGCGCGTCCCCCGAACTCGACGATCAGCTCGCCGCCGTTGACGCCGTCGTCGGCCTCCTCGAGTCGGCGCTCGAGCCATGACTCGCCACCGACGTCCCGAAGATATCCGCGCATTCCCTCGACGTCGATCGACGGGCGAGCGAGCAGGAACACCTGTGGGCTGGTCTCATGCATCGGGGCGATGATCCTAGGGCGTCTTCCGGACGGCGTAGGAGGGTGCGCGCGCTCAGGACGATGGGCACGCGAGCGGCTTCATGCCCATCGCCTCAAGGCACATGTCGACCCTTTCAGGCAGCTTCGCGCGCCGCACGCGGAAGCGTGTGTACTTGCCGATCTCGCCTTGCTTTGAGACCAAGATTTCCAGCGAGACGCCTGCGGACAGCCAGCGCTCGAAGCGCTTGAATTCGATCTGGGCGACACCCTGCTTGGTGCTAACGGCGAGGCGACTCGCGGACCTGAGCGGACAGCCGCGGCCCTTGCAACGGACCGTGACCCGCGCCCCGGCCGGCATCTGCTGGACTCTGAGCAGCCTGAGCTTGACACCGCTCACGTTGTAGCTGCCGGCGATCCGCACCACCGGGAAGGGCTGCATCAGGAGGGTGGCGCGGGCGACCACGTCGATCGTTTCCGTGGCGACGCTCGCGAGGCCGGCCGCATTGATGACGCGCAGCCGCACGGCGTGGGGCCCTGGCGTCGAGAACGACGTGTTCAGGACGCTGCCGCCGTTTTCGAACGGATCGGTGCTGGCGAGAGACCACGCCAGGGCTGTGATCGGACTGGCGGCATCGGTGGAGCTCGACACGAGCGACACGGGTTCCCCAGTCTGGGGCATCGGTGGGAACCACTTGAACGAGGCAGTCGGCGGCCCCAGCGCGCGTTCAGGCGCAGCTATCGGGGGTGCGACGACCGAGAACGTCACCGGTGAGCTGGTCCCGGTCGGGTTTCCAATCGAGCTTTCCTGGACGGCAATTGCGGTGTATTCGCCGACAGGGAGCGCCGGATATGTCTCGCCGGACGTCCAGTCCGAACCGGTGCCAGCGGCCGTCGCCAACGACTCGACAGGGCCCTTCGCCGTAGCCCCGGCGTGAACCTGCACAGTAACGGGGTTGATGGTGTCACTCGCGGTCCCGGTGAAGGACGGCGTCGTGTTGTCCGACGGCGATTCGGGCGAGTTCAACGTCACGGTTGGCGCAACCGTGTCAACGGTGAAGGTCACAGCCGCCCGCGCGCCGGTTGCGCCGACGGCCTGGGCGGTATAGATGCCGTCATTGAGCGGTTCCGCGGGCCCGATCGACCACGAGCCTTCTTGGAAGAACAAACGCGTGGGCGGCAGTTCCTGTACTACAGGGCCGGCGGCGACTGGCCCGTCGTAGATGTCGAGAGCCACTTCATCGTCGCCCGCTTCCGCGAACCCTTTGAAAGTGGGCGTCGTGTTGTTGCTGACGCTCAGGTTGAACGGCGTGGTGATGGTCAGTTCGGGCGGATTGGCAAACGCGGCCTGGGCCTGTCCCAGGGCGACGAGAGCCGACAACACCACCGCGACTCGCATGAGCCTGATTCCGGCCCGACTCTTGGAATGGCGTTTCGCAGGCACGCGACGCTTCTTTCTCCTGCCTGACAGGGCAGGCTAGCAAGCTCTGCAGCGCCCGTTTCACGGTGTCGGCGAACGTCGCTCTCGAGCATGCGCTCGGGCGAGGGTGCCCATCGGCGCGCCGGCGATAAGCTGCCGAGACGATGGCCGCTTCCGCCCCAGCCGAGCCTGTCGACCCCGAGCTGCAGGCGACCGCGTGGGACCTCGCGCCGCTGGTTGACGGCGAGGGGGTGGAGGGGGTCGAGCGCCGGCTCGTCGACGCGCTGAAACGCGCGCAGGCGTTTGCGGAGCGCTATGCGGGCAAGCTCGAGGAGCTCGATGGCGACGGGCTGCGCGTCGCGATGATCGAGCTCGCCGCGATCCACGAGCTTGTGGCTCGCGCCGGCTACTTCGCGGCGCTGCGCTTCTCGACCGACACCGCCGACCCGGCAAACGGGGCGCTGCTGCAGAAGGTGCAGGAGCAGGAGACGGCGATCCAGACGACGCTGCTGTTCTTCGAGCTGCAGTGGGCGGAGCTTTCGGACGAGCGCGTCGATCAGCTCCTGGCCGGCGACGGGCTCGAGTTCTGCGCGCACTACCTGCGCAACGTGCGCCGCTACCGCGAGCACCTGCTGAGTGAGCCGGAGGAGAAGATCCTCACGGAGAAGGCGCTCACCGGCGCGGGCGCGTGGACGCGGCTGTTCGAGGAGCTGACCTCGGCGATCGAGGTCACACTGCCTGGAACCAACGGATCGCCCGACGCGGGCGAGACGGTCGCGCTCGACGTCGCGCTGAGCCGCCTGTCGCTCCCCGATCCGGATGCGCGACGCACGACCGCCGAAGCCGTCACCGCCGCTCTTGCCCCGGGCCTGCGCACGCGGGCGTACCTGTTCAACACGCTGCTCGCGGACAAGGCCACCGACGATCGCCTGCGCCACTATCGGCACTGGCTGGCGGCGCGCAACCTCGCGAACGAGGCCAGCGACGAGTCGGTGCAGGCGCTGATCGAAGCGGTTCGCGGGCGCTACGAGATCCCGCGCCGCTGGTATCGGCTGAAGGCGCGGCTGCTGGGCGTGGAGCGAATCGCCGACTACGACCGCATGGCGTCGGTGACGCAGGACGAGGTCAGCTTCCCGTTTGCACAGGCGCGCGAGATCGTGCTCGACTGCTACTCCTCTTTCTCACCCGAGCTCGGCGCGCTCGCCAAACGCTTCTTCGACGAGCGGCGGATCGACGCGCCGGTGCGTCCGGCCAAGCGCGGTGGCGCCTTCTGTGCCGCGGCGGTGCCGTCGGTGTTCCCGTATGTGCTGCTCAACTACACCGCCCGTCGCCGCGACGTGCTGACGCTCGCGCACGAGCTCGGGCACGGCGTCCACTTCGCGCTCGCGGCGCCGCAGGGCGTCTTTCACCAGAGCACGCCGCTGACGCTCGCCGAGACGGCGTCGGTCTTCGGTGAGACGATCGTGTTCGGGCGCCTGCTCGAGGAGGACACCTCGCCCGGCTCGCGCCTGGCGTTGCTGGCGGAGAACCTCGAGGACACGATCGCGACCGTCTTTCGCCAGGTGGCGATGAACCGCTTCGAGGATCTCGTGCACACGAACAGGCGCGAGCAGGGGGAGCTGTCGGTCGACCGGCTCGGTGAGCTGTGGGCGGAGAGCCAGTCGGAGATGTTCGGCGACTCGATCGAGCTGACCGAGGGCTACCGCACGTGGTGGTCCTACATTCCGCACTTCATCGGCAGCCCCGGTTACGTGTACGCGTACGCGTACGGGCAGCTGCTGGCGCTGTCGGTGTACGAGCGCTACCAGCATGCCGGTCCTGAGCTCGTCCCCAGCTACCTGCAGATGCTCGCGGCAGGGGGCTCGAAATCGCCTGAGGAGCTGGGCGCGATCGTCGGCGTGGACCTGGCGGACCCCGGCTTCTGGACGGCTGGGCTCGACCTCGTGGAGCGCCAGCTCCAGGAAGCGGAAGCCGCCGCTGAGGCGTCGGGACGGCTCGGTTGAGCTCGGGCTTCGCCGGCAAGACGGTGCTCGTCACGGGAGCGTCGCGCGGCATCGGCCTGGCGACGGCGCGCCGCCTCGCCTCGCTCGGCGCGAAGGTCGGGCTCGTGGCGAGCAACGCGCAGCTGCTGGCCGACGCGTCGCGGGAGCTCCAGGGCGAGCACCACGCGGTCGCGGCCGATCTCACCGATGCGAGCGAATGTGCGCGTGCCGTCAGCGAGGTGAGCGCGGCGCTCGGTCCGATTGACGTGCTGATCAGCTGCGCAGGGGTGCTGCGGCGCGACTTCGTCGAGGACGTCACGCCGGAGGACTTCGAGCGCAGCTACCGCCTGCACGTCGGCGCCGCGATCTGGCTCACCCAGGCGGTGCTGCCGTCGATGCGCGAGCGGGGCTACGGGCGGATCGTGCTCGTGTCCTCCGAGCTCGGCCTGATCGGCGGCCCCTCCTACACCTCCTACTCCACGAGCAAGTGGGCGATGGTGGGGCTTGGAGAGGTGCTCGCGCACGAGCTCGCCGGCAGCGACGTGCGCGCGACGGTCGTGTGCCCTGGCGACGTGCGAACCGACCAGCTCGAGGAGGAGCACGAGTGGGGACCGACGGGCGGCGTCACGCCCGAGAAGGCCATGTCAGCCGACTACGCCGCGCGCGCGATCGTGCGCGCTACCGAGCGCGGCAAGCCACTGGTGGTCGTTGATCGCCCGTACCTGCGTGCGGCCTTCTGGGTGATGCGCCGGGCTCCGCGCCTGCGCGTGCCGATCATCGCCGACGCGTACAAGAAGTTGACGCGCGAGCGGCGTGCGCGGACTGCGTGAGATGACCGGCCCAGACCCATCCCGGAGACGTCGCCCTGTGCGTACTCGGACTGTACAACGAGGCATCATGAGATCCGCCGACTCAGCGCGTCGTGCACGCATCAACATGCGGGTGAGCGACCATCAGGAGCGCGTGCTCAGGACCGCGGCTGACCTGAGTGGTGAGACGCTCACGGGTCTGCTTTCGGTGGCAAATGAGCGCGCCGAGCAGGTGCTCGAGCGAGCGCAGCGCATCGAGCTGGACGACGAGGCATTTCGGCGCTTCGTCCAGGCGCTCGACGCGCCCGCGGAGGAGATGCCCACGCTCAGCCGCTACGCCCGCACGCATTGAGCTCCGGCACGCTAGGCCCTATACAGCCGCTTGCGATGCGCAATAAGGTCCGGACCGCTGGGCTGCGCGCGATGAGTAGTTGATCAACTCCTGGCATGGCGGCCCGCTGCCGGCTGACCGACGTCGCACGCGCCTTGGCGGATCAGCCCATGACGCGCGAGGAAGCGCTGGCGATGCAGGGAACTCACGCGGTCGCCGAGCTCCCGACAGAAGATCCTCAGAACAACCCGAGCGAGGAGCCCGCGTGATGCACGAAGTCGAACAGCGGCTGCGGGATGATGCCGAAGAAGATCGTCGCTGCGGCGGCGAGCACCGCGACGAACACGACCTCGGGCTGTAGGCGGCCGGCCCGTCGCTCTGGCAGGCGGGCATCGCCGGCGCCGGGCGCGAGCCCGCCCTCCTCGTCCAGCTCGGGCGAGCCTCCCGCCAGCGCCGGCAGGGAGCCCGGAACCGGAGCGGGAGGTCCTGTGGCGCCCCTGGATCGGCTCCCCGCTGCGGCGGGCGCCTCGCGCATCCACATCGCCGCGATTACAGGCAGGTAGTAGCCGAGCGAGATCATCGAGCCGATCACGATCACAACGCCCAGCCACGTGTATCCGTCCGCGACGGCCGCGTCGATCAAATAGAACTTGCCGATGAACCCTGCCGTGGCGGGGATGCCGGCGAGCGCGAGCATCGAGATCGTCATCGGCCACGCAAGCCACGGACGCGCGCGTCCGAGGCCGGTGATCGCCTCGATCGAGTCGCCGAGGCCGGTCTCGCGCTCGCGCGCGACGATCACCGCGAAGGCGGCCATGTTCATCGGCAGGTAAACCGCGAGGTAGAACACGCTCGCGGCCACGCCAAGCTGCGTCGCGACGACCACGCCGGCGAGTATGTAGCCCGCCTGCGCCACCGATGAATAGGCGAGCATGCGCTTCAGCGAGGACTGTCCGAGCGCGCCGACGTTGCCGACGATGATCGTGATCGTCGCGAGCACCGCGAGCGCCGGTCCCCAGCTCGACTGCGCGCCCAGCAGCGCGACGTCGAAGAAGCGCAGGAACGCGCCGAACGCGGCGACCTTGGTCGTGACCGCCATGAAGGCCGTGACCGGGGTGGGCGCGCCCTCGTAGACGTCGGGGGTCCACTGGTGAAACGGCGCGATCGACGCCTTGAAGCACAGGCCGGCGACGCACAGCGCGATCCCGGTCAGCGTCAGCGGGTCGGTTGCGAGCGAGCCGTTCGACAGAGCGTTGCCGATCGCGGAGAAGTCGGTGGAGCCGGTCGCGCCGTAGATCAGCGCGAGGCCGTAGAGCAGCGTCGCCGAGCCGACGGAGCCGATGATCAGGTACTTCAGGCCCGACTCCAGGGAATGCTCGCGGCGCATTTCGGTCGCGCACAGCACGTACAGGGGGATCGACAGGAGCTCCAAGCCGATGAACAGCGCGACGGTGTTCTGCGCGCTCGCCATCACGGACATGCCGCCGATCGAGCTCAGCAGCAGCGCGTGGAACTCGCCGTGCGCCGCTTCGTGCGCGGCGCGCGAGCGCCACGCCAGCAGCACGGCGCAGGCGCCACCGGCGATCAGGATCACGTTCAGCGCCAGCGAGAGGTCGTCGACGCGCAGCGCGTCCGAGACGATCGACTTGTCTGCGTCCCACTGCCAGATCGTCAGCCCGAGCGCCGCGCCGAGGACGCCGAGGCTCAACGTCGGCACCACCTGCGTGCGCACCCAGCGTGAGCCGAGCAGGCCCACGAGCAACACGAGCGCCGCGCCGCCCAGCAGCGCGATCAGCGGCGAGAGCCCGGCGAAGTCGACGTGCGGGCCTTTCAGGTGGGCCGTCGCGAGCGCGGGGGCGAGTGCGCTCATGGTGCGGCCCCTTCTGCGCCTTCAGGCGCCGCGCCTTCTGATTCGCCGCTGGCGCGTTCTTCGACGGGTCCGGCTGCACCTTCCGTCGATTCGCCGCTTGCGCTCGGCACGCCGGCCGCCAGCGTCGCCGGCGCGGGATGCAGCGCCGTCTGTGCAGGCGCGACCGCCGTCTTGACGGAGCCTTCGCTGCGGTGCAGCGCGAGCTGGGGGTAGAGCGCGAGGAACACGATCACGCCGACGAGCGGCACGAGCACGAGGCCGTCCAGCGGCTTGATGTCGAACGAGCGCACGCGCGGGCCGACGCGATTGTGCATCGAGCGGATGAACATGCGCAGCGCGTACACGCTCGCCAGCACGACGCCGCTGAAGCCGATGATCGCGATCACGAGCTTGGCTTTGAAGACACCGAGCAGGATCAAGAACTCGCCGACGAAGTTCGACGAGCCGGGCATCGCGAGCGTCGCCAGCGACACGATCAAGAACAGCGACGCGAGCACCGGTGCGCGAAACGCGATGCCACCCATGTCGCGGATGTCCTCCGAGCCGCCCGCGCGCCGGGCGAGCAGCGCGACGATGAACAGCAGCGGCGCCACCACCAGCCCGTGGTTGAACATCTGCAACAGCGCGCCTTGCGCCCCCTGCGGGTTCAGCGCGAAGATTCCGAGCGTGATGAAGCCGAGCTGGGCGACAGAGGAGTACCCGACGATCAGGCGCGCGTTGGTCTGGCTGAACGCCTGCAGCGAGCCGTAGATGATCGACAGCAGCGCGATCACCAGCATCAGCGTCTGGAAGTGCGCCGCCGCGTGCGGGAACAGCGGCAGCACGATCGCCAGGAACCCGTACGCGCCGACCTTCGAGAGCACGCCCGAGAAGACCATCAGCACCTCGATCGGCATCGCCGAGTAGCCATCGGGCATCCAGCCGTGCAGCGGGAAGGCCGGCATCTTGACCAGGAACGCGGCGGCGAAGAACAGGAAGATCCACTCCTGCGAGCCGGTGCTCAGCGGCAGCTTCTGCAGTTCGGAGAGAACGAAGGTGATGTGGTGGCCGCCCTGCTGCGCTGCAAGCACGCCGGTTGCGATCGCCGCCGCGAGCATCAGCAGTGAGCCGACGAGCGTGTAGATGACGAGCTTGATCGTCGCTTTCACGCGGCCGGGCTCGCGACCCCAGCCGCCGATCAGGAAGTAGAACGGGATCAGCATCAGGTCGAAGAACGCGACGAACAGCGCGAGGTCCTGGGCGAGGAACGCTCCGAGCACGGCTGTCTCGGCGAGCATGAAGTGGAAGTAGAAGAGGCGCGGGCGCTCCCACGAGCGCAGGTTCGCCGCGAGGACCGCGGCGGCGAACAGCAGCGTCGTCAGGCCGATCAGGAACACGTTCAGCCCGGTGATCGCGAGCTTGTAGTGGATGCCCAGTTCGGCGATCCAGACGACATCGGTGACGTTCTGCAGCGCCGCGCCGCCGCTCTTGTAGTCGACGATGTAGGTGATCGCGAGCCCGAGCGCCGCGAGCGCGCCGAGCATTGCCAGCGAGCCCGACACGCTCCCCGCCCACCTGCGCTTGCTGTCCTTCTCGCCGTCGTCGTCCGGCGGCGCAGCGCTCGCCATGCCCCTGTTGTGAAACAGCGTCGAGACGAGCGCGGCAAGCAGGCCGAACGCGACTGGCAGCCAGATCAGGATCGAGAGCGGTGGCATCGTCGGATCAGCTCGTGTTCAGGACTGCAGGAGGAAGTAGAAGCCGACGCCGGTGACGCCCAGGATCAGCAGGGCTGCGTAGTAGCGCACGAAGCCGCTCTGGGCCGCCCGCACCGCCGCCGATCCCGCACGCACGATGCCGGTGGTGCCGCCGATCAGTGTCTCGTCGACGAACACGCGCTCGAACGTGTCGCGCGCGAAGCGCCCCGCGGCGGCGGCCGGGCGCACGACGAGCGTGTCGATCAGCTCGTCGAAGTACCACTTGTGCGCGAGCAGCTCATACACGCCGTGCAAGCGCGCCTGGATCGCCGCGGAGGTCCCCGGACGGGCTACCCAGATGCGGTAGGCGATCGCGATCCCGGTGAGGCCGAGCACCGTGCCGAGCGCCAGCCCGAGCCACAGCAGCCCGGTTTTGGTGTGCGGTTCATACAGCGGCGAGCTCGCGAACGTCGGCCGCAGGAAGTCGTCGATCACGAAGTCGACTTTTGGAATCTGCACGAGCCCGATGCCTGTCGCACCGACGGCGAGCAGCGTCATCGCCACGCGCATCGGCAGCGCCCTTTCGGCGATCGCGTGGGTGGGGCCGGGGAAGCCCACCTCGTAGTCCTCCACTTCACCGTTCACAGGGTTGCGGGGCACGTCGACGTGGTGCAGGTGACCCTGTTCCAGCTCGCGCGCCTCCGGCACGGGCTCGCCGTGAAATGCACGGAAGATCATCCGGAACGTGTAGATGGCTGTCAGAAAAGCGCCCACGTAGCCGGCCGCGTACAGCGCCCAGTGCCAGCCGCCACGCTCGCCGGTGACGAGCAGGATCTCGTCCTTCGAGAAGAACCCCGAGAACGGCGGTATCCCCGACAGCGCCAGCCCGCCGATGATGAAGCAGGCATAGGTGAACGGCATCGCCTTGCGGAAGCCGCCCATCTTCTCCAGCGACTGCTCGCCGGCCATCGCGCCGATGATCGAGCCGGCGGCCATGAACAGCAGCGCCTTGAAGAAGGCGTGGGTCATCAGGTGAAACAGCCCAGCGGCGTAGGCGCCGACGGACACGCCCATGATCATGTAGCCGATCTGGGACATCGTCGAGTAGGCGATCACGCGCTTGATGTCGGTCTGCACGAGCGCGATCGTGCCGGCGATCAGCAGCGTCAGCGCCCCGATGACCGCACCCACGTCCTGGGCGGCGGGCGCGCGTTCGAACAGTGGGTGCATGCGTGCGATCAGGTACACGCCGGCGGTGACCATCGTGGCGGCGTGGATCAGCGCGCTCACCGGGGTCGGGCCTTCCATGGCGTCTGGCAGCCACGTGTGCAGCGGGATCTGCGCGGACTTGGCAAACGCTCCGACGAGCAGCAGCACGCAGCCGGCGACGAGGTCGCCGTTGTTGCCGGCGTGGCCGAAGGCGGGATGGACGTGCGATTCGACCGCCTGGAAGGTCTTCAGGAATTCGAGCGTGTGGGTGTGCTTGAAGATGAAATACGTGCCGAGCACCAGCCCCACGTCGCCGACCACGTTGATCACGAACGCCTTCAGGCCCGCCTGCGTGGCGGTCTCGCGCCTATACCAGAACGAGATCAACAGGTAGGAGGCGGCGCCGACGAACGCCCACCCCACGATCAGCAGCAGGAAGTTCGATGCGAGCACCAACAGCAACATCGAGAAGACGAAGAAGTTCAGATACGAGAAGAAGCGGACGAAGCCGCGATCCTTGTCCATGTAGGAGATCGAGTACAGGTGGATCAGCGTCGAGACGCCGGTGACGACGAGGATCATGTAGACCGACAGCGGATCGACGAGGATCGACATGCGCGCGTCGATGCCGACGGTGACGGCGTAGTTCCACAGCGAGGAGACGAGCTGGCGGTGCTCCGGCGCGTGGCCCTGCAGCGAGATCAGCGCGCCCACCGCCGCGAGGAACGCGAGGAAGATCGCGACCGTCGCGATCCAGCCGGCGGCGCGGCCTTGCCCGGAGCTCGAGAAGAAGCGAAAGCCGAAAGCGGTCACGAGCGTGCCCGCCAGCGGGAACGCCAGCACGAGCCAGCCGTAGGTCGTGGTGCTCATCAGCCTTGCAGCTCCCTGAGCTCGTCCACGTCGATCGGCAGGTGACGGCGGTAGAGCGCGACGATCATGCCGAGGCCGATGCAGACCTCGCACGCAGCGACCGTCATGACGACGATCGCCAGGATCTGGCCGTCGCCGTTGCCCCACATGCGCGAGAACGCGATCAGCGCGAGGTTGCCGCCGTTGAGCATCAACTCGAGGCACAGCAGCAACACGAGCGGGTTGCGGCGGGTGATGACGCCGACCGCGCCGAGCGAGAACACGATCGCCGAGACGGCGAGGTACCAGGCGATGCTCATGAGGGTCGTCCGGCGCCTGTCTCTACGGGTATCTCTGCGGCTCGATCTGCTCGTCCCGGGCGCGCTTGATCGGCGGGCAGGACCCCGCTCCCCTCGGCGGTCGTGCCGGTCCCCCACGGGCGAATCAGGTTCAGCGGCGTGCGCGCCTCCTCGCCCCCTTCGTCCGCCTCGCCGAGGCCGCCGCGGCGGCGCGCCAGCACGACACCGCCGACGGCGGCGACCAGCAGCAGGAAGGACGCGAGCTCGAACACGAGCAGGAAGCGCGTGAGCAGCAGCTTGCCGATATACGCGGGCGTGCCGAAGGCGTGCGGGCCGGGCGCATAGCCGGCGCCGTAGCCGCTGACAGCCTCCAGGCCCGTGCCGAGCAGGGCGATCAACAGCTCCACCAGCAGCGCGCCCGCGACGATTGCGCCGCCGAGACGCAGGCCCGAGCCGACCGGCCCCTGCGCGCCGACGCCGCGCAGACGCTCGCCGAGGGTCTCGCCCTCGCCACCGACGTAGGCCACCACGAACACGTACAGCACCATCACCGCGCCCGCGTACACGACCACCTGCACGGCCGCGACGAATTCCGCGCGCAGCAACAGGAACAGAACAGCAAGCGACAGCAGGTGCGCGACCAGTGCGAGCACGCTGAAGAACGGGTTGCGCAGCACCACCACGCCCACCGCGCCGGAGACCACGCCAATGGCGGCGATGAAGAAAAGAACCGCGCTCATGTCGTGTCCGCCCGCCCCGGATCCAATCGACCCCCCGCCAGCCGCGGAGTCGTCACACGGCGACGCTCGCCCGCCGCGTAAGCGGCCGCGAGCGGCGACGTGTGACGACGGAGCCGCCTCATTCGCCCTCGTTCCTCAACGGGGTCCGCTCGAGCGGCTCGGCGAGCAGCATCTCCTTGGTGAAGATCAGGTCCGTGCGGTCGTAGTCGGAGAGCTCGTAGTCATGTCCCATCGTGATCGCGTCAAACGGGCAGGCGACCTCGCAGTAGCCGCAGAAGATGCAGCGCGACAGGTTGATCTCGTACACGGCCGCGTAGCGCTCTCCGGCGGACACACGGTTTTCGGGTGTGTTCTCGGCGGCGACCACGCGGATACAGTCGGCGGGGCACGCCGCCGCGCACAGCGAGCAGCCGACGCACTTCTCTAGGCCCGAATCCTCGAAGCGGTGCAGCTTGTGGCGTCCGCGGAAGCGTGGGTAGACGGGCGTCTTCTCCTCCGGATACTGGACCGTGACGGGGTGTTCGGTGAAGCGCCCGAACGTCGTCATCAGGCCGCGAACGGTCTCGCGGAATGTGCGCCAGGTACCGCGCGCCGCGCCCGGCGCCGGCGTGCGCGTGACCTCGATCACATCCTCGCCGGGGCTCCACCGTTCCACCGTCAGCGTCGCGGGTGTGTCGCCCGGAGGGCGCTCAGGTGTCGCTGCCATCAGTGCGTCACCACCACCAGCACTGCTGTCACGAGCGCGTTGAGCGTGGCCAGCGGCAGCAGCACCTTCCAGCCGAAGCTCATCAGCTGGTCGTAGCGCAGGCGCGGCAGCGTTGCGCGCACCCAGATGAACAGGAACGTGAACAGCGACATCTTGAAAAGCACGACGATCGGGTCGACCCAGCCGGGCGGGTGGATGCCGAACGGCAACAGCCAGCCGCCGAGGAAAACCGTCGTGACGATGCCGGAGACGACGAGCACGTTGAGGTACTCAGCGAAGTAGTAGGAGGCAAAGCGCCCGCCACCGTACTCGGTGTTGTAGCCACCCACCAGCTCGGCGTCGGCCTCGGTGAGGTCGAACGGCGCGCGGTTGGTCTCGGCGAAGCTCGCCGTGAGGAAGATCAGGAAGCCGACGAACTGCGGCACGATGTACCACATGCCTTTCTGCGCCGTGACGATCCCGGTCAACGACAGGGTCTGTGCCGTGAAGATCACGCCGAGGAGCGCCAGCCCCTGGGAGACCTCGTAGGAGATCAGCTGCGCGGCGCCGCGCATTGCGCCGAGGAACGAGTACTTGGAGCCGGATGACCAGCCGCCGAGCATGATCCCGTAGAAGGCGATCGCGCCGAACGCGAACAGGTACAGCGGCCCGATCGACACGTCCACCCCGTACAGCCCGACCGGTGTGCCGAAGATCTTCTGGACGTTGCCGAACGGGATGATCGCGAAGGCGGCCACGGCGGTGACGATCGAGATGATCGGCGCGAATGCAAACAGGAAGCCGATCGAGCTGGTCGGGCGGAACTGCTCCTTGGTGAGCAGCTTGAGGATGTCCGCGAGCGGCTGCAGCGCCCCGTATGGACCGACGCGGTTGGGGCCGTAGCGCGACTGAAAGCGTCCGAGCAGCTTGCGCTCGGCGAGCAGGACAACCGGTACGAGCTGCAAGCCGACCGCGAAGATGACGATCGCCTTGAGGATCTGGATCCACCAGGCTTCGTAGTAGCCGACGAGCGCGATCACGCGCGCTCTCCGCCGGTGAGCGACAGGGGCAGCACGGCGCCGGCGGCCCGCGCGTCTGCGCCGTGGGGTGAGAGGAACTCGAGCGCCGGTGAGTGCTCGACCTCGGGCGCGTCCCACACGGAGCGCCAGCCGGCGAGATCCTCGGCGTCCTCGGGCGGCTGCACGGGCGCCGCCGCGGGCCCCTCAGGAGCAGCCGCGGTGACGGGCGACGGGAACGCGGCGGCGGCTGCGCGCTCCTGCCAGCGCATGCCCCGACCTCCGATCTCCTCGAGGCTGAGGCCCGCGTAGAAAGGCACGGCTTCGAACACACGCTGCGAGGCCATCGCGCCGCTCAGCACGTCGAGGTCCAACCCGAGCCGCAGCGCCAACTCGACCAGCACCTGCCACTCGGCGCGCACCCCGCCGGGGCGGGCGATCGCGGGACGCAGGCGCTGCAGGCGCCCGTCGGGATGCACGATCGTCCCCTCCTTCTCGGCATAGGCCTCAGCCGGGAACACCACCGTGGCGTGCTCGCGGATCGTGTCGGTCAGGAACGACGAGTGCGCGATGACGGTGCTCGCGCCGGCGAGCGCACGCTCCCACAGCTCGCGGTCGGGAAGGTCGCGCAGCGGGTCGCAGTGCAGCAGGTACAGCGCGCTCAGCTCGCCCGCGGCGAGGCCCGCGGCGATCGCGCGCGTGTCGCGCGCGGCCGCCTCGCCGGTCGCGGCGTCCGGCTCGCTCAGCCCCGGCCCCGCGTTGGGCAGCACGCCCGTCTCGCGCAGTCCGCGGCCGTTGGCGAAGGCGGGCACTTCCAGCAGGCCGGCGCCGTCGGTGCCGACCATGCCGAGCGAGTCGGCGAGCCCCAGCAGCGCGATCGCGCCGGCGGCGGCGTTCGGACCGGCGGTCAGCCGCTCGCCCCACACGATCACGATCTCGCGGGCGGCCGTCTCCCCGTCCGCGGGCGCGGCATCGCCGTCGCCGGCGCCTGTCAGCAGCGCTGCGAGCTCGCGCACCGCGTCGGGCTCGGCGCCTGCCTCGCGCGCCAGCTCCTCGGCCGTCGGGTCGTGGCTGAGGGCTGCGTTCAGTGCCCCGGCGAACAGCGCGCCGGCACCGGGCGCGTAGCGCACCGACAGCGCCGCGTTGGCGTCCAGCAGGCTTGCGTGTGGCGAGGCGACCGCGAGCTGCACGCGCTGGCGGCGTACGCCCTTGCGCAGACGCAGGTCGAGGATCGGCGCGTCGTTGACTGGCTCGGCGTCGAGCACGAGCACCGCGTGCGCGAACTCGAGGTCTGAGACCTTGGCCTGCAACTGCGGCTCGTTCAGCGCGCGGTGCAGTCCCAGCGGCAGGCTGCCGGCGCGGCGCGAATCCAGATGCGGGGAGCCGAGGCGCTCGCGCAGCAATCGCGCCAGCAGCAGCCCCTCCTCGTTGGTCGTGCCGCCGGCGGCGATCGCCCCGGTCTGCGCGCCCGCCCGCGCCAGAGCCGCGGTGGCCTCAGCCAGCGCGCGCTCCCAGGACACGGCCCGCAGCTCGCCGCCGTCGCGAAGCAGCGGCTCGGTGATGCGCTCGTCGACGTGGAAGGACTGGTAGGCGAAGCGGCCCTTGTCGCACAGCCAGCCGTCGTCGACGTCGCCGTTGTCGCGGGCAAGGACGCGCAGCGCGAGCTCGTCGCGGACGGTGAGACTGACGTTGCACTGCGCGGGGCAGAAGGTGCACACGGTGCCGGCGTCCTCGACGTCCCACGGGCGCGCCCGGAACCGGTACGGCCGCGATGTGAGTGCGCCTACCGGGCACAGCTCGATGATGTTGCCGCTGAACGGCGCGACGTAGGGGTGTCCGTCGAACGTCGAGACGTAGGAATGCGCGCCACGCTCGAGCAGCACCAGCTGGTAGTCCTCGGCGACCTCCTGTGAGTAGCGCACGCACCGGTAGCAGAGGATGCAGCGCTCGCGGTCGATCGCGATCAGCGGCGAGAGCTCGAGCGGCTTGACGAAGTGCCGCTTCGGCTCGATGTAGCGCGAGATGCCGCCGCCCCAGCCGAAGGTGATGTCCTGCAGCGGGCACTCGCCGCCCTTGTCGCATACGGGACAGTCGAGCGGGTGGTTGATCAGCAGGAACTCGACGACAGACCGCTGCGCGGTCTTCACGCGCTCGCTGTGGGTGTACACGACCATGCCGTCCTTGACCGGTGTCGAGCAGCCCGTCTGCAGCTTCGGGATGCCCTCGATCTCGACCAGGCACATGCGGCATGCGCCGACCGGCTGCCCGAGCTTGGGCTCGTAGCAGAAGACGGGGATCTCGACGTCGCCGCGCTTCGCCGCGTCGACCAGCATCGCGTTTTCGGGCGCCTGCACCTCGCGGCCGTCGAGCGTGAACGTGATCGTTCTCGGTTTGGGCCTAGGCATCGAAAGCTCCCTGCGCGGCGAGCGCCGTGTCCGAGGCGGCGCTGGCGCCCAGGCCGTTGTGGACGCGTGCGCTCTCCATGTGCGCTTCGAACTCATCTTTGAACTTCGCGATCATCGAGCCGATCGGCATCGCCATCGCGTCGCCGAGCACGCACAGGCAGTTGCCGATGATGTGCTCCTGCACCGAGGCCATGATCTCCAGGTCCATCGGTGTCGCCTCGCCGGCGTCGATCCGCTCGAGCATCCTGACCGTCCAGTTCGTGCCCTCGCGGCACGGTGTGCACTTGCCGCAGGACTCGTGCCGGTAGAACTTGGCGACCTTCATCGCCACGTTGAGGATCGGCGTGGAGTCGTCGACGACGATGATCGCGCCGGAGCCGAGCATGCTGCCGGCCTGCGCCATCGAGTTGAAGTCGTAGGGGACGTCGAGGTCCTGCGCCGTCAGCACCGGCGAAGAGGAGCCGCCGGGGAACCAGCACTTGATCGTGCGTCCGTCGGGCGGTCCGCCGGCGAGTCCGTAGATGATCTCGCGCGAAGGGATGCCGAGTTCGACCTCGTAGTTGCCGGGACGCTGGACGTGGCCCGAGACCGACACGAGCTTGGTGCCGGTCGAGGTCTCCACGCCGAGCTTCGCGTACTCCTCGCCGCCCATCGCGACGATCGCGGGAACCGTCGACAGCGTCTCGACGTTGTTGATCAGCGTCGGCCCCTGGTAGAGACCCTGGTTTGCCGGGAACGGCGGCTTCAGGCGCGGATTGCCGCGCTTGCCTTCCAGCGAGTCCAACAGGCCCGTCTCCTCGCCGCAGATGTAGGCGCCGGCGCCGCGGTGGATCACCATCGAAAGCGAATGCGTCGAGCCGAGGATCTCCGCTCCGACGTAGCCTGCGGCGCGTGCTTCGAGCAGCGCGGCGTCGAGCACGTCGGCCTGCAGCGAGTACTCGCCGCGGATGTACAGGAAGGAGCGGTTGGCGCCGGCCGCGTATGAGGCGATGATGATTCCCTCGATCAGCAGGTGCGGGTTCTTCTGCATCAGTTCGCGGTCCTTGAACGTGCCAGGCTCGGACTCGTCGGCGTTGCAGACCAGGTACTTGTCCATCGCGCCCTTCGGCAGGAACGAGACCTTCGTCCCCATCGCGAAGCCCGCGCCGCCGCGGCCTCGCAGCCCGGACGCTTTCAGCTGCTCGAGGACCTCTTCGGGACTCATCGCGAGCGCCTTGCGCAGCGACTCGTAGCCGCCGCGGCGTTCGTAGACCTCGAGCGTGTTCAGCCCGGGCTCGTCGATATCGCGGAACAGCAGGATTGGAGCCCGCCCACCCTCGCTCGCACCGGCCGTCGTCATGCCTCGCCCTCGACCGGATGCTCGGGGAACTCGCGCGTGTTCGCGTGCGGGTCGGCGACCAGCCGGCGCGCGAGCTGCTTCTCGGGCAGCACCGGGCGTCCGGCGCGGACGTCGTCGATCAGCTGCGGCACGTCGGCGAGCGTGAGCGGGCCGACGTACACGCCGTCGACGGAGGCCATCGGCGCGATGTCGCACGCGCCGAGGCACTCGAAGGAACGCACGCTGAACTCCGGGTCGGCTCCGACCGCTTCCAGCATCTCGGCGTGGAGCTCGTCGGCGCCGCACAGCGAGCAGGAGATGTTGGTGCACACGTACACGCTGTGGCGTCCCGCCGGCGAGGTCTCGAGCATGTCGTAGAAGCTCGCCACCGACTCCAGATAGGCGGGCGTCACGCGCATTACGCACGCGACCTGCTCGATCGCCTCGGGTGAGCACCAGCCGTGCACGCGTTGAGCGGCGGTGAGCGCGGGCAGCGCCGCCGAGCGGCGGTCCGGGTAGTTGGCCATGTGCGCCTCGATCTCGGTGCGCAGATCCTCGGGCACCGGCGTCAGCGCCGGGTCGGGGATCTCGGCGGGGTCCTTCGCGAGGTCGGCCGGCGCGTCCCAGCCGGGCGCCCGTGAGCCGTGCTCGAAGCGGCGGATCGGGCGCGGCGGCAGGCCCTCCTGCGCAGCCTCGAGTTCGAGCGCCCGGGCAGCGCGCAGGACGTCCTCGGGGGTGCTCATCGGTCGACCCCGCCGAGGATCGGATCGAGCATCGCGGTGGTGGCGATCATGTCGGCGATGTAGCTGCCGCGGACCATCGGCCCGAGCGCCTGGAGATTGACGAAGCTGGGATCGCGCATGTGCACGCGAGCGGGCTTGGACGAGCCATCCGATCGCACGTAGCAGGCGAGCTCGCCGCGGGGCGACTCGATCGGGAAGTAAACCTCTCCTGGTGGCACGCGCATGCCCTCGGTCACCAGCTTGAAGTGGTGGATCAGTGCCTCCATAGATGTCGCCAGCTCGTGGCGGGGTGGCAGCGCGATCTTGCGATCTTCGGTGATGCAGGGGCCCTCGGGGAGGCCGTCGAGCGCTTGTTCGATGATGTGCACGGACTCGTATATCTCGGCCAGCCGCACGGCGAAGCGATCGTAGTTGTCGCCGACCGTGCCCACCGGAATCTTGAACTTGAAGTCCTGGTAGGAGCTGTATGGGTCCGCCTTGCGCAGGTCCCACGGGTTGCCGGCCGCGCGCAGCAGCGGACCGCTGACGCCGAGGCCGAGCAGTGTCTCGGCGTCCAGCGGGCAGGTGCCGCGCAGGCGCTGCAGCACGATCTCGTTGGAGTTGAGGATCGCGCCGTACTCGTCGGCCCGCTCGGGCATGATCTTCAGGAACTCGCGCAGCTTCGCCTCGAAGCCCGCGGGGATGTCCTCGATCACGCCGCCGACCTGGAAGTAGCGGGTGTGCATTCGCTGGCCCGAGGACATCTCGAACAGGTCGAGGATCAGTTCGCGCTCACGCAGGCAGTAGAGGAAGATCGACACCGCACCGAGGTCGAGCGCGCTCGTGCCGAGCCAGATCAGGTGGGAGGCGATGCGGTTGAGCTCGAGGTGGATCACGCGCAGGTACTGGCCGCGCCGAGGCACCTCCACCTCCGCCAGCGTCTCGACCGCGCCACAGAAGGCCATCGCGTTGAAGTAGTAGGACAGGTAGTCCATCCGCTCAATGACCGGGATCACCTTCCAGTAGGCCTTGTCCTCGGCGGTCTTTTCGATGCCCGTGTGCACGTAGCCGATGATCGGTTTGAGGTCGCGGACGATCTCGCCCTGAAGCGTCACGAGCAGGCGCAGCACGCCGTGCGTCGCGGGGTGGTGCGGGCCGAAGTTGAGCGTCAGCAGCTCCTGCCGCGCCGGGTCGCTCGGATCGTGCTGCTCGTCGAGCGGCGACAGCGTGACGCTCTGCTCGCGCCGACGGTAGTCGGACATCGTCCGATCCTCGGTCGAGCTCACTCCCGCGACTCCAGCCATTTGGCCTCGTCGCGCGTGAACAGCACGGGTTCGCCGCCGAGCGGGAAGTCACGACGCTGCGGATGGCCCTCGTAGTCCTCGGGCATCAGGATCCGCCGCAGATCCGGGTGCCCCTCGAACACCACGCCGAACATGTCGTATATCTCGCGCTCCTGATGGTCGGCGGTCGGCCAGCCGCTGCCATCGGGTGCGTCTGCGGTCACCGACGGGACCGTCGGCTCGTCGACCGGCACGCGCAGCTTCACCGTTATCCGGTCAACGCGGCTCATGTCGAGCAGCTCGTAGATGACGCTGAGCCGCGGCTCCTCGGGGTAGTGGTCCACGCCGTGCACGCTCGCGAGGAACGTGTACCCCTTCGTGCGCAGGGTGGCGAGCACCGCGCGGATCCGTGACGCCTCGACCACAAGCGTCGCGCGGTTACGGAAGTACACGGTCTCAAGCGCCGCGTCGCCCAGCTCTGCGGCGAGCAGCTCGAGGCCCGTGGCATCGGGCATCTAGGGGCTCTCCTCGGTTCCCACGGCTTCGTAGCGCTCTCGCCAACCCATGTCCGGGTCGTCCTGGACGAGCTTGCGCAGCTTCAGCACGCCGTGCATCAGCGCCTCCGGGCGCGGCGGGCAACCCGGCACGTGCACGTCGATCGGCATGAACTTGTCCGACGGGACGAGCGCGTAGTTGTTGAACACGCCCATCGAGCTGCAGCACGCGCCCATCGAGATCGCCCACTTCGGCTCGAGCATCTGGTCGTAGAGCCTGCGGATGATCGGCGCCATCTTGATCGACACGCGTCCGGCGAGGATGATCAGGTCCGCCTGGCGGGGGGACGCGCGGAACGCCTCGAAGCCGAAGCGGGCGATGTCCATGCGCGGGCCGGCGGTCTGGAACGTCTCCATGGCGCAGCATGCCAGCCCGAAGGCGAGCGGGAAGAACGAGTTCGAGCGCGCCCATGCCACAGCGCTGTCCAACGTGGTCGTCAGGACGCGTTCCTGCACGTACTGTTCGAGCTCGGTGCCCTTCAGATGCGCCGACTGATTGCGCCCCTCGATCTCGCCCCCGCGCAGCAGCTGCTCGGCGTTCAGCCGCTGCACGCGCAGCGGCCCGTCAGCGAGGGGGGCGTTTGGCGAGCCCTGGCCCGCCGGGCCAAGCGGCTCGCGTTTTACTTCCACGCCAACGCTCCTCTGCGCCAGACGTATACGAACGCCACGAACAGCAGCACGATGAACGTGATCGTCTCCGCGAGCGCGTAGCTGCCGTAGGCGCGCAGCTCGACCGCGATCGGGTACAGGAACACGACCTCGATGTCGAACAGGATGAACAGCATCGCGATCAGATAGAAGCTGATCCCGAACCGCAGGCCGCGCTTGACATCGGAGGGCAGGCCGCACTCGTAGGGGTCCTGCTTGTGCGGCGTCGCGCGGCGAGGCCCGATAGCCGAGTTCAGGAGCGTGAAGGCGCCGCCCACGGCGCCACCGAGAATGAGGAATACGATCGCCGGGAGATAAGTGCGCAGCACCGCGCGCTGTTATATCACTGCTTGTGGCAGGGTGTTACATAGTGGCAATCGGCTCGAAATCCACCCTGGCGTGACACAGGCAGTGGTCGCCGGCGCGCTTGTCGTGGCGGCGCTGAACGCGCTCTCCGGCGTACTCGGTGCAGTGGTCTGGTATCGCGGCGCAGCACCCGCGCACGGCGCCGCGGCCACGCCTGCAGTGCGCGCGTTCTGGGTCGCGCTGCGCGTCGGCCAGGGCTCGGCGCTGGCGCTCGTGATCGCCGTCGGCTCGTTGGCGGCGGCCGGCAAGTACTCGACGGAACACCTCTTCTACCTGTACGCGCTGTTGCCGCTCGCGATCGCCTTCGTGGCCGAGCAGCTGCGTGTCGCATCTGCCCAGACGATCCTCGACCAGCGCGGGCTCGAGAACGCAGCCGCGGTCGGAGCGCTGCCCGAGCCCGAGCAGCAGGCGCTGGTCGCGGCGATCGTACGCCGCGAGATCGGGGTGATGGCGCTGTCTGCGATCGTCGTCGTGTTCCTCGCGCTGCGTGCGGCGAGCACGGCCCACGGGTTCTAGACCGACAATTCGGCCGGCGCTCCATGCCGGCCTCGGGCCTATATATTCCCCCGCGCATGAGAGCAGCAGTCACGATGATCGCGCTCCTCGCCTGCGCCGCCATGGTGGCCGGTTGCGGCTCGCAGGGGATCCAGGTCTCGAAGACCAGCCCGTACTACAAAGGCGCGGTGCTGTTCCGCGACCACTGCTCAGGCTGTCACACGCTGGCGGTGGTGGGCGCGCAGGGCTCCGCGACCGTGGTCTCCAACCGCGTCAAGACCAACGGACCGAACTTCAACTTCCGCAAGGAGAACGTCGAACAGGTGCTCTACGCGATCCGTAATGGCGGCTTCTCCGGTGCGGTCATGCCGGAGAACCTGGTCGTGGGATCCAACGCGCAGGCGGTCGCCGAGTTTCTCGCGAAGTACTCCGGGTTGAAAGCGGAAAAGGTGCCATCGACGAACATCGTCCTCAAGGAATAAAGGGCCGCTCGCCCCACCCGTCTGGGGCCCGGCCCTTCGACCGAGCCATACCCAGCCGATGCTGGACCTGAAACGCATCCGGGAGGACCCTGACGGCGTGCGCGCGGCGCTCGCGCGGCGTGGGCCGGCTCTGGTCGAGGTCGTCGATCAGGTTCTCGAAAAGGATCTCCAGTGGCGCGCCGCGACGACCTCGGCCGAGAACCTGCGCGCGATGCAGAAGACGCGCTCGGAGGAGTTTGCGGCGGCGAAGGCGCAAGGAGACGACGCGCCGGAGTTGCGCGCGGCGATGCAGGAGATGAGCGCCCAGGTCAAGGAGTTCACCGAGCAGGCCAATCGCGCCAAGCAGGACCTCGATGCGCTGCTTGCGCCGCTGCCCAACCTGCCCGACCCCTCCGCCGCGCCCGGCCCGGAGGACGCGCTCGTGCGCGAGGTCGGCGCCGTCAGGAAGCTCTACTTCCCACCGCGCGATCACCTCGAGCTCGCGGGCGAGATGATCGACATGGATCGTGGGGCAAGGCTCTCGGGAGCACGCTTCGCGTACCTGAAAGGCGACCTTGTGATGCTCGAGCTGGCGCTGGTGCGCTGGGTGCTCGAGAAGCTTCGTGGCGCCGGCTTCGAGCCGGTCGTGCCGCCGGTGCTGGTGCGCGAACGCGCGCTCTACGGGACGGGCTTCCTCCCAGACACCGAGCAGCAGATCTACAGCCTGCCGGAGGACGAGCTGTTCCTCCTCGGCACCTCCGAGGTCGCGCTGGCCTCGCTGCACGACAGCGAGATCCTCGAGCGCGAGCGCTTGCCGCTGCGCTACGCGGGCTTCTCGCCATGCTTCCGGCGCGAGGCGGGCGCCGCCGGCAAGGACACGCGTGGCATCTTCCGTGTGCACCAGTTCGACAAGGTCGAGATGTTCAGCTTCGTCGCGCCCGAGGAATCTGCGCAGGAGCACGAGCGGATCCTCGCAATGGAGGAGCAGATCCTCGACGAGCTCGGGCTGCCCTACCGGGTCCTCAACATCGCGGTGAGCGACCTCGGCAACTCGGCGGCCAAGAAGTACGACTGCGAGGTGTGGATCCCGAGTCAGGGTCGCTACCGCGAGCTGACGTCGTGCTCGAACACCACCGACTACCAGGCGCGGCGCCTGAACATTCGCGTCCGCGGCGATGCGCGCACGCGCGTCCTGCACACGCTCAACGGCACCGCCGTCGCGGTCGGGCGCACGATCGTCGCGCTGCTCGAGAACGGCCAGCGCGCCGACGGCAGCGTGGAGCTGCCGCAGGTTCTGCTGGCATACGGTGCCCCGGCCAGCCTGCCGCCGGCGCCGTGAGGTGAGCCGCGCCGCCGTCGGTCTCGGCGCGGACCCGACCGCTAGACAGTAAGAAGATAGGCTCTCCGACTATCGTCAAGGGGAGTCGGGGGCGTGCGGGAGGTTCAACGAACGAGGGTTCTGGAAGCGCTGGCCGAGGCGATGGTGGAGCGCGGCGCCGCCGGGGCGGGCGTGACGGTCGCCGAGGTGATCGCGCGCGCGGGCGTCTCCGGTCGCGCCTTCCACGACGAGTTCTCCGATCGTGAAGCGTGCCTGCTCGCCGCACTCGAGCTCGGCGTCGAGCGCGCGCGCAGGCGGGTGCTGAGCGCATACGACGCGGAGTCGCGCTGGCTCGATGCGGTCAAGGCCGCGCTCGTCGCGTTCCTGCGGTTTCTCGAGGAGGAGCAGGCGCTCGGGCGGCTGCTGGTGGTGCATTCGCTCAGCGGCGGCGAGCGGGTCCTGCGCCGTCGCGTGGAGCTCCTCGCGGTCCTGGCCGAGGCGGTCGATCGCGGTCGTCTGGAGGGACCCGCCGGACGCCAGCAGCCCCCCGCGGTGATTGCGGAGGGCGTCGTCGGCGCGGTGCTGGCGATCCTCCAGAACAGGCTGCTAGCCGATGGCGAGGTGGTCGCGATGGACCTCTTCGGGGCGCTCGTCAGCATCGTCGTGCTGCCCTACCTCGGGGTTGGAGTCGCGCGTCGAGAGCTGCTGCGCCCTCCACCGCGCATCCGCAGCGCGGCCACGATCGAGCCGCCCGAGGCTGGCGCGTCGGGCGAGCGCGCCGGCGGCGCGCGCATCACTTACCGCACCGCTCGCGTCTTGAGCGCGATCGCCGCCTATCCGGGGTCGAGCAACCGCGAGGTCGCCGACCGCGCCGGCATCGTCGACCAGGGTCAGATCTCGAAGCTGCTCAATCGGCTGCAGGCGCATGGGCTGATCGCGAAGCTGAGCGAAAGCCGCGCACGCGGAGCACCGAACTCGTGGCGTTTGACCGAGCGCGGGGAGCTGGTGTTGCGCGACGGCGGCGCGAGCTAGCCGAGCTTGAACACGAGCGAGAGCGCGGTCCCGTCCGACGGCGCGAGCGTGAGCCTGTAGTCGCCGGCAGCGAGCGTGCCGCGTCCGCTGAGGTGTTTGGAGTTGGTGCCTCGCACGGCGCCGAGCTGGTACGCGTGGATCTGCTCCCAGTGCACACGTCCGTGCGCGCGGACCTGCCTCGCAAGCACCACGCGGACCTTCGCAGCGGCGCTGGCGATGAACGAGAAGCCGACCTGGGAGAGGCTGGGGCGGCGGGTGTTCAGCGCCACGAGCGCCCTCGAGGTGAGCATTAGCGTCGACACGTGCAGCGGCGCGGCTGCGCCGGCGCTCGTCGCCGTCGCGCCGCCCTGTGTGGTGCTGACCGCAGGCCGTGTGCTCGCTTCTGCCTGCCCACGTGCTTCTTCGAGCGCTCTTTCTTCGGCCCTTCTGCTCGCTTCCGCCCTGGCGTTGGCTTCGGCCGCGGCCTGCGCTTCGGCCGCGCTCCTGGCTTCGGCAGCGGCTTTGGCTTCGGCGCGTTCTTTGATTTCGATTTCGGCCAGTTGTCTGAGACCTTCGGCGGAGGGCGGTTTGAACGCCTCCAAGCCATGGGGGGTGCCGACGCCGGTCGGTCCGTCGTAGCCGCTGTGGGCCAGGCAGATGAGCTGCAGCGAGCAGCTGGCGCTGGCCTCTTGTTCGGGCGTGCAGCTGGTCAACGCTTCTTCTTCGTCGAACGGCAGCGCGCATCTGCCGTTCGAGCCGGATTGGCTGGAGGCGGTGATGTCGTGCACCGAGGCCGGCACCAGCTTCTCGTTCTGATAGAGCGTCTCGGCCGGGTATTCGACACCATCGGCGCCGCCCGCGAGCGCGAACACCGACGCGACGAGTGGGGAGGCGAGGCTCGTGCCGCCGATCATGCACCAGTGCGGGACGCTCTTGACTTCGCCGGATTCTTCTTCGTATTCGAATTCGCATTCCGGTCTCGAGTAGCGGACGGCGACCCCCGTGTACGGGTCGGCGTCCGCGGACACGTCGGCGACGGCGCGGTGCCCGGCGCAGCCGACTGCGGACCAGTCGGTGAGGTTCTGCTGCCACGGCTGGGCGCTGAACACGACGCTGCAGCCACCGCCGCTGGCACCGTGCCCGTCCGGTACCCCGCCGCTTTCGCCGCCGTCGTTCCACACGGTCTCGTTGCGCCACGCGTGCGAGCGGCTTTTGAGTTCCAGGCGCGTGCCGCCGACGGCGACGACGTCCGGAGAGGAGGCCGGGAAGGACGCAAAGCCCCGTTCGCTTGCACCTGCGGCCCAGCTCAGGTATCCGTCATCGCCGGCTGAGGCCGTGATCACGATCCCTGGGTGGTTGAACGCCTGCGTGCCCGACACGCATTCGCTCATCGTCGGTCCGCTGCACTCCGGGCCGCCCCACGAGTTCGAGATCTCAGTGGCGCCGAGGCCCGCGGCTGCGCGCTCGGCAGCTTCGAGGTCGGCGTAGCTCGTCGATTTGGCCTCCACGAGCGCGATGTGGCAGTTCTGACAGATCGCGTGGGCGGTCTCGATGTCGAGCGAGATCTCGAGGCCCCAGCCTTCGGCGCGTGCTGCTTCTTCTTTTTTGCCTTTGTTGGCGCTCGTACGCCAGGTTTCGAGTTCGCTCGTCGTTTTGGGAAACGGCAGGCCCGTCGTTTTGCCTTCCTGGTTGTACTGGGTGAAGCAGCCGCTCGCGCAGGCGGGCAAGTCAAATTCTTCGCTGTAGGCCGCGAGATCTTCGGCGGCGCTCGGATCGTTGTACGCATCCACCAGCGCAATCGTCTGACCCGCAGGCGCGCTCGTCGGCAGTTCGTAGGCCGATTGCAGTTCTTCGGGGGTGTAGCCGGCTTCGCCGAGCGCCGGCGAGGGCGTCGCGTGCGGCGAAGCGTCGGTCGCGCTCGAGCCCGTTCGCAGCGCGGTCGTCGGGTGGATCGACGCGGAACGTCGCACGAGCCGCAGTGACAGGCAGCCGGCGTGCCCGAACGCCGGCGGCGCGCAGACCGGTGTCGCCGTATACGCGGACGGCTGCTGCCGCGGCTCGCCGGCCGCTGCCGTCGCAGGCAAGCAGCAGCACAGCCCCACGGCCAACGCGAGGAGGATCGGTGCTTTCTTTTGGAGCGTAAGCGAGGTCATCGTCTGCGCTGCTCCGTGCACGTATCGGCTTTTTCGCCCGGAGCTTGAGATTTGGGCACTCACGTGCAACGCGCCGACCACGGTCACGAGATGGTCACAGCGTGGTCACCGGAGCGTCACTTCGCGACGGGCGGACACTCGCGAAGATGACCGCCGGGACGGTGAGATACGGCATGGAGCAGGGCCCTTGGAGGGAGACCAGGCTCCATCGGCGCACCGAACCGCGCAGGGCGCACCGAACGGGGCGGGAGGCGAGACCCGCCCCGTTCGTCTTAGGCTGATGGGGGTGCCATCGCCGCTTGGCTTCCTGCTGTCGGCAGAGCCGCCCCCCCGCAGGGTGGGCGCGATCGTCGCGCTGGTCGCAGTCGCGCTGTCCACGCTGATCGTGTATCCGCTGGCGCACGTGGCGCCGGTGGTCTCGCTGAGCGTCGTCTACGTGCCCGCGGTGCTGATCGTGTCGGTCGCGTGGGGCGCCTGGCTGGGCCTCGCCACCGCAGTCCTGAGCGCCGCCGCGCTCAACTTCTTTCACCTCCCGCCGGTCCGACACTTCACGCTGCGCCACTCCGGCGACTGGGTCGCGCTCGGGACTTTCCTCGTCGTCTCGGTGGTGGCGAGCTCGGTGGCCGAGGTCACACGCGCGCGCACCCGCGACGCGGTCGAGCGCCGGCAGGAGGCCGACCTGGCGGCGGAGATGGCTCGGCTGCTGCTGCGTGCGGACAACCTCGCCGAGGCGCTGCCCACCGCGGCCGCGCGCGTGGCACAGACGCTCGATCTGAGCTCAGCCGCGATCGAGATGGACACCGTCGAAGGCGACGATCGCCGCATCGCGTTTCCGCTGCGGGAAGGGTCGAACCGTCTGGGCACGCTGCTCGTCGGCGCCGGCACCTCGGAGGCCAAGCTGCGCCGGCTGCAGGAGCGCATCGTGCCGGCGCTCGAGGCGCTGCTGAGCGCCGCGCTCGAACGCGAAGCGCTGCTCGGGGGTGTGGTCGAGACGGCGTCGCTGCGGCGCGCCGACGCGGTCAAGACCGCGCTGTTGCGCGCGGTCTCGCACGACCTGCGCTCGCCGCTGACCGCGATCTCGGCCGCCGGCGAGGCGGTCGGCTCGCCGGCGATCTCGCCAGAGGAGCGGGCCGAGATGGCGGCGGTGATCCAGGAGGAGGCCAAGCGCCTGGCGCGTCTGGTCGACAACCTGCTGGACCTCTCGCGGCTCGAGGCGGGCGCGGCCGAGCCTCGCAGCGAGTGGACCTCGGTCGAGGAGCTCATTCGCGCGGCCGTATCCGAGGTGGGGGGCGGCCCCGATGCCTTCAGCCTGTCGATCGACCGCGAGCTGCCGCCGGTGAGCGTCGACCCGGTGCAGATGGAGCGTGCGTTCGTGAACGTGCTCGAGAACGCGCGACGGCACTCCGGCGGGCACCCGGTATCGGTGCGTGCTCGCGCGGTGCGGCGGCTGGCGGGCGCGCCCGCAACGCTTTCGCCCGAGGCGCGCGACGTCGGCGCGGCGCCGCGTGCGCGCACGTCGGGTGACCGCGTGATCGTGCGCGTCGTCGACCGCGGCCCGGGGATCCCGCCGGCACAGCTCGAGCGCGTGTTCGAGCCCTTCTACCGCGCCGGTACCGTCACCAGCGGGCACCGTGGATCCGGGCTCGGGCTGGCGATCGCGCGCGGCTTCACCGAGGCCAACGCCGGTTCGCTGCACGTCGAGTCGCTCCCCGGCCAGGGCGCGACGTTCGTGTTCGAACTGCCGCTCGAGGCGTCCAGCGCACAGGTCGTCCCCGACGAGCCCTCGACCGGCACCGCGCAGACGGCGGAGATTCCCGTCTCATCGACCGGCGGTCGCGAGCTGCCCACATGAGCGCGCGAGAGCCCGCCGAGCCGGCGCGCCCGCCACGGGTGCTCGTCGTCGACGATGAGCCGCAGATCGTCCGTGCGCTCAAAGTGGTGCTGCGCGAGGCGGGCTTCGAGGCGGTGCCAGCGGAAACCGGCTCCGAGGCGCTGGACCTCGCCGCGGTGCGCCCGCCGGATGCGGCGATCGTCGACCTCGTACTACCCGACCTCGACGGGATCGCCCTGACTCGCACGCTACGGGAGTGGAGCGAAATGCCGATCCTCGTGCTCTCGGCAGTCGGCGAGGAGGAGCAGAAGGTGAGAGCCCTGGAGGCGGGCGCGGACGACTACATCACCAAGCCGTTCGGCGCGCGCGAGCTCGTGGCGCGCTTGAACGCGGCGCTGCGCCGTGCGGCGCGTGGCGAGGAGGAGCCGCGGATCGTCGTTGACGGATTGGAGATCGACCTCGCGGCGCGCGTGGTGCGCCGTGACGGCGAGCCGGTTCACCTCACGCCGATCGAGTTCGACCTGCTGCGCGTGCTCGTACGCAACCGGGGACGGCTGATGACCCACCGCAAGCTGCTGGCCGAGGTGTGGGGCGCAGAGTACGTCGATGACATCCAACCGCTTCGCACCCACATCGCGCGGCTGCGCGCGAAGATCGAGCCCGACGACGACGCCGGCGCAGGCGGGGTCGGTGGGCCTCGTTTGATCGTCACCGACCCCGGCGTCGGTTACCGCTTTTCGGAGTGACCGAGGCGGCTTTAGGCCGCCGTTATGAAATCGTTATGTGTCGCCGCGGTTTCGTTACGCGTTCGTGACGCGCGGGCGCCCATAGTGCTCGCATGGATGTTCTTTACGTCGTTCTCGGGATTCTCTCGTTCGCGATCCTGCTGCTCCTGATCGAGGGCATCGACCGCGTATGAGCGTGTCACTCCCGCTCGGCTTCTTCATCGCACACATGGGCGGCGCCGATTTCTTCGGCCTGGTCGTCGCGGTGCTGGTGATCGCCTATCTGTTCTACGCATTGATCCGCGGCGAGAACCTCTAGATGACCTTCGCCGGCTGGTTCACCATCTTCGCGTTCGTGCTCGTCGTGAGCGCGCTGGCGTTTCCGCTCGGCACCTACATGTCACGGGTCTACACCGGTGAACGCGTGTTCCTGTCACCGATATTCGGCGGGCCCGAACGCTTTCTCTACCGCATTCTCAGAGTCGATCCGGAGCGCCAGCAGGACTGGAAGGCGTATGCGAAAAGTCTGATCATCTTCTCGCTCGCCGGTTGGCTCTTCCTGTATTTCGTGTTGCGCACGCAAAACGCGTTCTTCGTACCCCATTCGCTGAACCCGCTTGGCTATCACTCGCCGCCGGCGAACCTCGTGTTCAACGTAACGTCGTCGTTCCTGACGAACACCAACTGGCAGTTCTACAGCGGTGAGACGACGCTGACCTATCTCAGCCAGATGATTGGCCTGACGGTCCAGAACTGGCTATCGGCGGGTGTAGGGATCGTCGTTGCGGTGGCGCTGGTACGGGGGATCATCTCGCGCAGCGGCAAGGGCCTGGGCAACTTCTGGCACGACATGGTACGCACGATCCTGTACGTGCTCGCGCCACTGTCGGTGCTCGTCGCGATCGTGCTCGCCTCGCAGGGGGTGATCGCGAACCTCTCCACGTACCTCACCGTCCACACGATCACCGGGCTCGAACAGAAGCTCGCGATGGGGCCGGTCGCAAGTCAGCACTCGATCATGCTGCTCGGGACCAACGGCGGCGGCTTCTTCAACACGAACGCCGCCCACCCCTTCGAAAACCCGAGTCAGTTCACCAACTTCTTTGAGATGCTCGCGGTGCTGATCATCCCCGCCGCGCTGATCTTCATGTACGGGCGCATGACCGGCAACCGCCGCCAGGGCTACGCGATCTACGCGACGGTGATGGTCATGTTCCTCGGTGCGGTGATCGTCGCGTATATCGCCGAGGCGCACGGCTCGCCCGCACAACACGCCGCCGGGCTGCACACGGGCGTGATCTCGGGTTCGGGTGGCGGCAACCTCGAAGGCAAGGAGCAGCGCTTCGGGATCGCGGGCTCGGCGTTGTTCGACGTCATCACCACCGTCACCTCGTGCGGCGCCGTCAACAGCGCGATCGAGTCATTCACCGGCATCGGTGGAGCTGTGCCGTTCGCGAACCTGTCAGCGAGCGAGGTGATCTTCGGCGGCGTCGGCACCGGCCTGTACTCGATCCTGCTGTATGTGCTGCTGGCGGTGTTCATCGGTGGCCTGATGGTTGGGCGCACGCCGGAGTGGCTCGGCAAGAAGCTCGAGGCCAGAGAGATCAAGCTTGCCGGCCTCGGAATCCTGATCACGCCGCTGGCGGCGCTGTTCTGCACGGCCCTCGGTGTTGCGACGAAAGCGGGGCGCAGTTCGATCTCCGAAGTCGCGAGCTCCGCGAAGCTCGGCATTCACACGCCGCAGGCGTTCTCCGAGAGCTTCTATGCCTACCTCTCCCAAGCGAACAACAACGGCTCCGCGTTCGCCGGCTACACCGGCTTCATCCAGCCGAACGCTGGCAACGTCGGCGCTCACGGCATCAGCTTCGCCACCGTGCTCGGTGGCTTCGACATGCTCTTCGCGCGCTACGCGCCGATCCTGTTCGCGCTCGCGGTCGCCGGCGCGCTCGCCGGCAAGCGCGTCACTCCGGCCGGTCTCGGCACGATGCGTACCGACAACGGAACGTTCGTCGTGCTGCTGATCGGCGTGATCATCCTCGTCGGCGCGCTCACGTTCTTCCCCGCCCTGCTGCTCGGACCGATCGTCCAGGGCCTGACCGGACACCTCTACTGACCATGAAACCCTGGCTTCGAGACACCATCACAGCCGTCATCGCGGTGATCGTCTTCGCGATCCTGCTCGGACTCGTCTATCCGCTTGCGATCACAGGCGTCAGCCAGGTCGCGTTCCCCGGCGATGCCAACGGTCAGAAGGTCTACGTCAACGGCAAGCTCGTCGGCTCGAAGATCATTGGTCAGAGCTTCGCGAAGCCGGTGATCGGCAAGAACGGCAAGCCGGAGGAAAAGGAAGAAGAACTCGTCACCGAACCGGACACGATCTATTTCCAGTCGCGTCCGTCCGCCACCGAAGGCGGCGCCTACAACGCGGCGGCGAGCACCTTCTCCAACAAAGGCCCCAACAGCCTCCTGACCAAGGAAGCAGACGTTGAAAACATCAAGGCGTACCTGGAACTGAACAAGGACCCGAGCACCAAAACCGAATACGACCCCGGGCTGACCGTCGCCAAGATCCCGGTCGACGCCGTCAACACCTCCGCGTCCGGGCTCGACCCTGAAATCTCGAAGGCGAACGCCTGGATCCAGGCCTATCGGATCGCGGCTGTGCGCCACCTCTCGCTCGGCACCGTCGACGGCCTTATCTCCAACTACACCTCGGGTCGCGGCCTCGGCTTCTCCGGCGAAGAAGGCGTGAACGTGCTCGAGCTCAACCTTGCACTCGACCGTCTGACAGGAGCAAACAGCTGATGTCCGCCCAGATCCCCGCCACGCACGAACGCCAGGCGATCTCACTGTTCCAGCGCGACATCGTCGTGCGCGCTCTGCTCGACAGCCTCAAGAAGCTCGACCCGCGCGTGCAGATTCGCAACCCCGTGATGTTCGTCGTCGAGATCGGCGCGCTGATCACGACCGTGACGTGGTTCATCCAGGTCGGTGGCGGCGAATCGCTCGGTGGACACGACCCGGCGTGGTACACGTTCACGATCTCGATCTGGCTGTGGCTGACGGTCGTGTTCGCGAACATGGCCGAGGCTTTCGCCGAGGGTCGCGGCCGCGCTCAGGCGGCGACGCTGCGCGCGATGCGCAAGGAGACCGTCGCCAAAATGCGCGACGGCTCCACCAAGGCGGCCGCCGAGCTGACGCGCGGTGACGTGGTGGTCGTGCCAGCGGGCGAGCTGATCCCCGGCGACGGCACGGTGATCGAGGGGATCGCGACCGTGGACGAGTCCGCGATCACGGGTGAGTCCGCGCCGGTGATCCGCGAGTCCGGCGGTGACCGCAGCGCCGTGACCGGCGGCACACGTGTCACCTCTGATCGAATCGAAGTCGAAATCACCCAGGAGCCCGGGCAGTCGTTCCTGGACCGCATGATCGCCCTCGTCGAGGGCGCCGAGCGGCGCAAGACCCCCAACGAGATCGCGCTGAACATCCTGCTCGCGGCGCTGACGCTGATCTTTGTGATCGTCGTCGCGACGCTCCGCCCGTTCGGCCTGTTCGCCGGGACGGAGATCTCCGAGACGACGCTGATCGCGTTGCTCGTAGCGCTGATCCCGACCACGATCGGCGCGTTGCTGAGCGCGATCGGGATCGCCGGCATGGACCGGCTGGTGCGTCGCAACGTGCTTGCGCTTTCCGGGCGCGCCGTTGAGGCATCCGGAGACGTCGACGTGCTGCTGCTCGACAAGACCGGGACGATCACGATCGGCAACCGCCTGGCATCCGAATTCGTGCCGATGCCGGGCGTGCCCGAGTCCGAGCTCGCGGAGGTCGCGCAGCTCGCATCGCTCGCCGACGAGACGCCTGAGGGCCGCTCGATCGTCGTGCTCGCCAAGACCTACGGGATCCGCGAGCACGACATGACGACGCTGAACGCGGAGTTCGTGCCGTTCACCGCGCAGACGCGCATGAGCGGCATCGACATCGACGGCCACCAGCTGCGCAAGGGCGCCGGTGACGCGATCATCGACCTCGTCAAGAGCGAGGGCGGCACGCCGCCGCCGGAGCTGCAGGTGCAGCTGGATCGCATCGGCAACGAGGGCGGCACGCCGCTGGCCGTCTCGCGCGACAGCCAGGTGCTGGGTGTGGTCTACCTCAAGGACACCGTCAAGGAGGGCATGAAGGTCCGCTTCGACCAGCTGCGCGCGATGGGCATCAGGACCGTGATGGTGACCGGCGACAACCGCCTGACGGCGGCGAAGATCGCTGAGGAGTCGGGCGTCGATGACTTCCTCGCCGAAGCCACCCCCGAGCGCAAGCTCGCGCTGATCCGCGAGGAGCAGTCCGAGGGCCGGCTCGTGGCGATGACCGGCGACGGCACCAACGATGCGCCTGCGCTCGCCCAGGCGGACGTCGGCGTCGCGATGAACACCGGTACGCAGGCGGCGCGCGAGGCCGGCAACATGGTCGACCTCGACTCCAACCCGACGAAGCTGATCGAGATCGTCGAGGTCGGCAAGCAGCTGCTGATCACGCGCGGCGCGCTGACGACGTTCTCGATCGCCAACGACGTCGCCAAGTACTTCGCGATCCTGCCGGCCGTGTTCATCTCGACCTATGCGGCCACCGCCGGCGAAAAGGGGCCGTTGCACGTCCTCAACATCATGGACCTCGGCAACCCGGAATCGGCGATCGTCTCGGCGATCATCTTCAACGCGATCGTGATCCCGTTGCTGATCCCGCTGTCGCTTCGGGGGGTGCGCTACCGCCCGATCGGCGCGAGCGCGCTGCTGCGGCGAAACCTGTGGATCTACGGTCTCGGCGGGATCATCGCGCCGTTCATCGGCATCAAGCTGATCGACCTGATCGTCCACAACCTCCTCGGAGGGTGAGCGGCGCGCGCGCCGCGACCAACGCGAGCGCGCGACTGCACCGCCATGGATGCTCCCGCCGAATCCCGCCGCGGCCGCCTGAAGGTCTTCATCGGCATGGCGGCAGGCGTCGGCAAGACATACCGGATGCTGCTCGAAGGGCACGCTGAACTGGATGCGGGTCACGACGTCGTGATCGGCCTGCTCGAGACGCACGGCCGCGCTGACACCGCCCGCATCGCCGACGGTCTTGCGCTGGTGCCGCGCCGGCGCGTCAGATACCGCGAGACGGTCGTCGAAGAGATGGACCTGCCAGGCATCCTGCGCCGCGCGCCGGAGCTCTGCCTGATCGACGAGCTCGCCCACACGAACGTTCCCGGCACGGAGCACACCAAGCGCTTCGAAGACATCGAGGCGGTCCTCGACGCGGGGATCGACGTTCTCTCGACGTTGAACGTACAGCACCTCGAGTCGCTCAACGACCACATCACGGAGCTGAGCGGCGTGCGCGTGCGTGAGACGATCCCGGATGCGATCCTCGGGCGTGCCGACGAGGTGGTTTTGATCGACCTCACGCCCGAGGCGCTGCTAGAGCGGCTGCGCGCGGGCAAGGTCTACCCGGCGGAGCGCATCGACGCGGCTCTGAACAACTTCTTCAAGATCGAGAACCTGTCGGCGCTGCGGGAGGTGGCGCTGCGCCAGGTCGCCGAGGAGGTTGGCGCCAAGCGCCTGACGACAGAGCTCGTCGGCTCGCGCGAAGAGAGCCTCGCGGCGGACGCCCCCCAAGCCGTCGGCGAGCGCCTGCTCGCGCTGATCGAGCCCTACCCGGGCGCCCAGCGGCTCGTGCGCCGCGCGTGGCGCTCGGCGCAGCGTCTCGGCGCGGGGCTCGACCTGCTGTGGGTGCGTGCGCCGGGGAAGCAGCTCTCCGATGACGAACAGCGTTCGCTTGCGGCGCTGCGTCAGCTCGCGTCGGTGCTCGGCGCGCGGATGCTCGAGGAGGAATCCGACGACCTGACGAGCGCCGTGGCCGATGTCGCCTCGCGGCGTGGGACGACCTACATCCTGATCGGGGGTGCGCGCCCGGCGCGCGGCCTGGCGCGCCTGCGCACGCCGCTGCCACAGCGACTCATGCAGCGGCTGCCCGGTGTCGATGTGCGGATCGTGGCCGATCGCTCGCGGCGAGGAAACGGCGGAAGCGTGAACGGCACATGAGCACGGGAACCGCCGTCGCCATCGCGTGCGCCGCGGCCCTGCTCGGGATCGCCGCTGGGTACTGGCTGCCGCCGCACGGGCGCCGTCCGGCACGCAACCGCCTGCAGGGCGGCAACCGCCGGATTCTGCTGCCGTTCACCGGCGAAGAGATATCCCGCCGCTCGTTCGAGGCCGCCGTGCGCTTGGCGAAGGCCGAGGACGCGATCATCATGCCCGCCTTCCTCGCGCGAGTCCCGATGAGCCTGCCGCTGGAAACCGCGCTGCCAGTGCAGAGCGCCCGGGGCATGCCGCTGCTCGAGGCGATCGAGCAGCGCGCCTCCTCGCTGGGCGTGCCAGTCGACTCACGCGTCGGCCGTGGACGCTCCGCACGCGACGCGCTGCGCAAACTGCTCGAGCAGGAGCATTTCGATCGCATCATCGTCTCCGCAGACGAAGATCCCGCGGTTGGCCTGAGCTACGATGACCTGCGCTGGATGCTCGACCGCGTCCCGGCCGAGATCCTGATCCTGCGCCCCGCGCCCGAGGACAACCGGCGCATATCGACCGAGGCGCTCACCGGACACTTTTGACTCGACGCTGAGGCTGGTCGGTTACAGCCGTCGAGTCCCTTCCATGAGCTCCTCCGAGCACGCCATCTCCCATGATCAGCGGATCCTCGTCGAGGTGCGCGGACGCGGGGAGTGGATAGCTGAGAGTGTGCCGCGTGATCGCGCACTTCACGTCTACAGGCTTGGCGGCGCCGACTGGCTGGTATCCGAGGTGGGACGCGACAGCGAGGGCCGCGGCAGCACTCTCAAAGCGGCCCTCGCTGCATTGTCGGGGGGCGTCTCCGCGCCCGACTGGTGGGAGCTCCTCCTCGACACGCTCGACCGTGGCGTCGAGTCACGCTGAGGCTTCACAAAATCGTTATGGAGAGCGCATCTCTTGTAACACGATCGTAATCATCGCGGTGGGACACTTGAAAAGATGAACGCGCTTCACGTAGTCCCGCTTCACCGTCGCAGCCGTTCGGTGTCCGCGTCCTCGGGTGCTTCGGTGAAGCTGAGGCTCAAGGTCCACCTCACGCGCGGTACGCTCGACCGCCAGATCGCCTCGGGGCGCTCGTACCTGTCGACGCCGGCGCTCGCGTTGCGTGCACAGCAACTCGCCGAGCCGCGTACCAGGCGCCAGGTCGCGCGTACCCTTCGCAAGATCGTCGAGCACGCCGACCGACGGACGGCGGGACCGGTGCTCTCGGCGGTGGTGGTCGAGCCCGTCGCGGTACGGCGCGCGCGCCACCCGATCCTGGGACTCGCGGAACGGCTCGAGAGCACAGCCCAGGTGAACCCGGCAGGCATCGCCCGTGCGGAGGTACTGATCACCGATGGTCTGAGCCCGTTGTTCGACAGGAACTCTCCTCGCACAGTGACCGAGGCGATCTACGAAGTGCAGGATGCGCTCGAGGGCGAGCTCCCCGACGTACTCCGCGATGCGGCCGCGTTCTGAGATGACGCCGTGGCATCGACTCCCCGGCTGGTGTTACCAGGCTTGAGTTGGGGGCCCCAGGATGACGTTTGCGGGTTGGTCGCAAATTGTCATCTTTCTGGCAGTACTGACCGCGTTGACTCCGCTCGCCGGCGGCTACATGGCGCGTGTCTACCAAGGCCAGCCGGTCGCGCTTTCCCGCCTGGGTGGCCCGTTCGAGCGTCTGCTGTATCGGCTCCTGCGGGTCACTCCCCACGAGGAGCAGGAGTGGAAGGCCTACGCGCGCTCGGTCCTCGCCTTCAGCCTCGCGAGCTGGGTGTTCCTCTACATAGTCCTTCGCACCCAGAGCGTCGATCCTCTCAACACTCAGGGGTTCGCCTCGGGTCCGGCAGACCTGACGTTCAATACGGCCTCGTCGTTCGTCAGTAATACGAGCTGGCAATACTACGCAGGGGAGACGACGCTCTCCTACTTCTCCCAGATGCTCGGGATCACCGTCGCGAGCTTCACCTCCTGCGCGGTCGGCATGGCGGTCGCGGTGGCGTTGATCCGTGGCCTCGTCAGACGGGAGACCCGGCTGCTCGGCAACTTCTGGGTCGACCTCACGCGCTCGCTTCTTTACGTCCTGGTGCCCCTGTCCGTGCTCGGCGGCCTGTTCCTCGTCTCCCAGGGTGCGCTGCAGAATCTCTCCCGGTATCTCAGTGCGGATGGGCTCACCCATCTTCAGCAGACGATCGCCATGGGCCCCGTCGGATCTCAGGAGGTGATCAAGCTGCTCTCCGGAGACGGCGGCGGCTTCTTCAACACGAACTCCGCGCATCCGTTTGAGAACCCCACCGGCCTGACGAACTTCGTCGAGGCGCTGTTGATGCTGCTGATACCGGCCGCCCTGACCTACACGTTCGGGCGCATGGTGGGCAACCGGCGCCAGGGTTGGGCGTTGTATGCGGCGATGCTGGCGTTGTTCGTCGCGGGCGTGGCGATCATCTATGCGGCCGAGGCCCACGGCTCCCCGGCGATGCATGCGGCGGGTCTGCACGGCGCCAACCTGCAGGACAAGGAGCAGCGCTTCGGGACGGCGTCCTCGGCGCTGTTCGCGGAGACCGGGACCGCGAGCGGTGACGGCGCGGTCAACAGTGGTCTGGAGGCCTACACGGGCATCGGCAGCGCGGTTGCGATGTCGAACATCATGACCGGCGAGGTGATCTTCGGCGGCCCCGGATCGGGGCTCTTTGGAATGCTCCTGCTCGTCGTGCTCGGCGTGTTCATCGCGGGCCTGATGGTTGGACGCACGCCCGAGTACCTCGGCAAGAAGCTCGGGATGCGCGAGGTCAAGCTGGCGGCCCTCGGGACGGTGTTCGTGCCGACGCTGGTGCTCGTGATGACCGCGATCGCCAACGCGACCCCAGCCGGCCGCCAGTCGCTCTCCAACAAGGCACCGCTGGGCTTCTCCGAATCGCTGTACGCGTATCTCTCCCAGGCCAACAACAACGGCTCGGCGTTCGCGGGCTATGCGGGCTTCGTCCAGCCGGCGGCCGGGAATGTCGGCTCGCACGGGATCGCCTTCGCGGACATCGCCGGGGGCCTGGTGATGACGTTCGGGCGGTTCGTCCCGATCCTGGCCGTGCTGGCGCTCGCGGGCACGCTCGCGTCGCGACGCGCCACGCCCGTGGGTCTCGGCACGCTGCGCACCGACACACCGACGTTCGTGATCTTCGTGATCGGGTTCGTAATCATCTTCGCGCTGCTGAACTTCCTCGCCGCGCTGTGCCTCGGTCCGCTCGCCCAGGCGCTCACGTCGCACCTTTACTAGGCCGCCATACCCGAGAATGCAGCGCGGGCGAGTATCGTTGGCCGCCGGTGAGTCGGGAAGACTGGTCGGCAGCGCTTCGTGCTGTCCGAACGAGATGTCCGACCACACCAACCTTCCGACCCCCCACATGCGAGGTCCGCGGCGCGCAGCCGCGGGCATGGTGCGGCGATGAGGCTCCAGCTGCCGCTGCCCTCGGCATGGCGCCGTGAGGCGCTGCGCACGAACCTGTGGCTGGTGCCGACGGTCGAGATCGTGCTCGCGGTCGCGTTGTTCGCCGGCACCTACGCACTCGACCGGGCCGCTTACGACGGAACGCTTCACTTCCCCTCGTGGGTGATCAGCGGCACCGCGGACGCGGCCAGGCAGATCCTGACGACGATCGCCGCCGCTGTGATCACGGTGGTGACGCTCGTGTTCTCGATCACGATCGTGACGCTGACGCTCGCCTCGACGCAGTTCGGCCCGCGGATGCTGCGCAACTTCATCCGCGACCGCATCACCCAGCTGACGCTCGGCAGCTTCGTGGCGACGTTCGTCTACGCGATCCTCGCGCTCGTCTCGATCGCGCCCGGCAGCCACGGCGAATTCGTCCCGCATCTCTCGATCACGATGACGATGGCACTCGTGCTGATCGACGTCGGCGTGCTGGTCGTGTTCATCGACCACATCGCAAAGTCGATCCAGCTGCCGCAGGTGATCGCGAGCATCGCCGGCGACCTCGCGGACGCGATCGAGTCCGAGGTCGCGCTGCCCAATTCCGACGTGCCGAAGACGGGTCCGTCTCTGTCGGAGATGCTCGTACGCCTGGACGAGGACAGCGGCGTGGTGTGCGCGCCCAGCAGTGGCTACCTGCAGTACGTGAGCATGAGCACGCTGATTGAGATAGCCAGCCGCAGTCACGCGGTGATCCGCCTGCTGCGCCGTCCGGGCCACTTCGTGGTGGAGGGCGAGCCACTGGCCAACGTGTGGCCGGCCGCAGCGGCGCCGGGTGTCGCCCGCGCGCTCGGCGGCGCACACGCGACCGGGCCGCACCGGACGCTCACACAGGACCTGTCATTCGCGGTCGATCAGCTCGTGGAGATCGCGATCCGCGCGCTGTCGGCCGCCGTCAACGACACCTTCACCGCGCTCGCCTGCATCGACTGGCTCGGCGACGGTCTCGGCAAGATCGCAAGCCGCTGGCACCCCGCGACCGTGCACCGTGACGGGGCGGGCCGCGTGCGCGTGATCGCCGTCACCGTCGGGTTCGAGCGCCTGCTCGAGCGCGCACACGACAAGATCCGTCAGGCCAGCCGGGGCATGCCTGCCGTGATGATCCGCCAGCTCGACGGGCTTGCCAAGGTGATGGCGTCCACGACCTCGCCCGAGCAGCGCGAGCTAGTGCTCGCGCAGGCGGACATGATCATGCGCTCGTGCGAGGAGTCGGTGCCCGAGAAGTCCGACCGCGCAGATGTGCGCCGCCGCTATGAGGCGGTGCTGGGGTCCGTCTCGTCCAGCACAATGCGCGCAGGGTCAGCCGACGAGGACACCTGAGCGCATCATCGAAGCGGAGGTGGACGATGGCAGTGGGCAAGGCCGAGGCACAGCATCCAGATCGCGCATCGAGCACGGGCTTCAGGGCGGTGGTGCCGTGCCTGACTGCGATCGATCCGCCGACGATCAAGAAGCTGCTCGCTCGCGACGAGTTCTTCTGGCTCGACGTGACGGCGCCCACGGGCGAGGACGTGGACATGCTGCGCGAGCTCTTCGGCTTTCATCCGCTCGCGCTGGAGGACGTGCTGCACTTCGGCCAGCGGCCCAAGCTCGACGACTTCCACGACTACGTGTTCATGGTGTTCTACGGCGCGCGCGAAGACGCGAGCGACGAGACCCAGCTGCTGCGCGAGGTGCAGATGTTCATCTCTGGCAAATACCTCGTCAGCCTCCACAGGGACCCGCTACCGGCGCTCGAGAACCAGCGCGCACGCCTGGACGGACTCGTGCTGCACAGCGAGCAGTTTCTGCTCTACCGCGTCTTCGATGCGCTGACCGACAGCTTCTTTCCGGTGCTGGCGCGGATGGATGACGAGATCGACGAGCTGGAGGTGGCAGTCCTGGCGGGGCCAACCGACGAGCAGCTGCAGCGTCTGTTCGCGATGAAGCGGACGCTTGTGGCGATGCGCAAGGTCGTCACGCCCCAGCGTGATCTGTTTGCGCGCTCGATCGACCAGATCGCCGACCTGCCCGGGCTGGTGCTCGACGAGCGCGACTACTTCCGAGACGTCTATGACCACCTGATCCGCATTTCCGATCTGATCGACTCCTACCGAGACCTGCTCGGCAGCACCACGGACCTGTATCTCTCGACCGTCAGCAATCGCCAGAACGAGGTCATGAAGCAGTTGGCGATCGTCGGCACGATCTTCCTGCCGCTTTCGTTCATCACCGGGTTCTTCGGCATGAACTTCGGGTGGCTGGTGAGCAAAGGCATCGCCTCCACGTGGACGTTCTTCGTGCTCGGCCTCGGCAGCCTGCTTGCGACCTGCGTTCTGCTCGTGCGCTTCTTCCAGCGCAAGGGCTGGATGTAGGTGGCGTGGCCGGCACGGCGCGCGAAGTGCTCGCAAGGGCCTCTTACAGCAGAATGACTCCGTGGCCGACGATCGAGGACGCCTGAAGGTCTTCATCGGGATGGCGCCCGGCGTGGGCAAGACCTATCGGATGCTGCAGGAGGGCGTGGCCGAAGCCGACAGCGGCCGTGACGTCGTCGTCGGCTATCTCGAGACGCACGGGCGCGCCGAGACGCTCGCGCAGGCCGAAGGGCTCGAGATCATCCCGCGCCGGCATCTGAGTTACCGCGGCACGCCGCTGGAGGAGATGGACCTGCCGGCGGTGCTGGCGCGCGCGCCCGAGCTGTGCCTGATCGACGAGCTCGCGCACACGAACGCGCCCGGCCTCGAGCACGAGAAGCGCTTCGAGGACGTGCGCGACGTCCTCGACGCGGGGATCGACGTGTTCTCGACCGTCAACGTCCAGCATCTGGAGAGCCTCAACGACCAGGTGGCCGAGCTGACCGGAGCGCGTGTGCGCGAGACGATCCCGGACGCGGTGCTGTCGGCTGCCGACGAGGTGGTGCTGATCGACCTGACGCCCGAGGCGCTGATCGCGCGCCTGCGCGCCGGCAAGGTGTATCCACCGGCACGCGTGCCGGCGGCCCTGAACAACTTCTTCAAGATCGAGAACCTGGCAGCGCTGCGCGAGACGGCGCTGCGCCAGGTCGCCGAGGACGTCGAGATCAAGCGCCTGGTGCGCGTGCCGGGCCCCGTGGTGCGCCGCGATGAGGACGGGCTGCCGGCGATTGCCGCGCCCGGCCCGCAGGCGATCGCCGAGCGGCTGCTCGCGCTGGCGACGCTGGCGCCGCACTCAGAGCGCATCGTCCGGCGCGCGTGGCGCTCGGCACAGCGCCTCGACGCAACGCTCGACGTGCTCGTCGTGCGCCCGCCCGGCCGTCCGCCGAGCGCCGATGACCGTAGACGCTTGGAGGAGCTGCGCCGGCTGACGGCGATGCTGGGCGCGCAGCTGCGGGTGCAGGAGGGTGAGGACGTGGCCGAGGTCGCGATCGACCTCGCACGCTCGCTGGGCACGACGTACGTGTTCATGGGCACGCCGTCGGAGCGCCGCGGGCTCGGGCGCCTGGGCGCCGGCGCCGAGCGCTCGCTGCTGATGCGCCTGGTGCGAGGACTGCCGGGCGTGGACGTTCGCGTCGTCGCCGACCCCGCGCTCCGCGGCCACGGCAGCGAGCCGCTCGCCGAGGGGGCGGTGGGCGCCGACTGATCGGGGACCCGGTCGCGCGATCTAAACGCCGACTTAAAGTTCGCGCGGCGGGGCAGGGCGCGGCCTAAACGCCTGGTAAGAGTGTGTGACCCCACGCAACCATCGAGGACCTACCCTGTTGCCCACCCATATGAGAACACTTCCCCGCATCCTCACAGTCATGCGCGTCTCGCTGCTCGGGTCCGCGCTTGCGTTCGGCGCGATCAGCCAGGCCGGCGCGGCGCCTAGCGCCAGCGCCGCCACCCGCGCCCACGCGGCCAGCTCGTATCTGACGGGGATCGGCAACGAGAACCCGAAGATGTTCAAGAACTCGCTGTACACGCAGCTGCACACGAAAATCGTCCGCTACGTCGCTCCCTACGACGCGATCGCGCACCCGTACTCGCTGAAACAGGCGATCCAGTTCATCGACGCTGCCGAAGCGGCGCACGAGCAGGTGCTCGTCGCCTTCTACCACTCGGAATACTCGCCGACGAAGCTGCCCAGCGTCTCCGTCTACCAGCGCGACGTACAGAAGTTCGTGAAGCTGTTCCCCCACGTGCGCCAGTACGAGTCGTGGGACGAGTCCAACCGCGGCAACGTCAAGGGTCAGTTCTCGAGCCCCTCCGGGGCGGCGGCCGCCAAGTACTACCAGGCGCTGCTGCGCGAGTGCAAGGGCTGCACGATCATCGGTCTGGACGTGCTCGACTCGGATTCGATCAGCCCGACGCTGCGTTACATCTCCGAATTCAAGCGCGAGATCAGCCATCTGGAGACGGTGATGCCGAAGATCTGGGGTCTGCACAACTACTCCGACGTCAACCGCCTGGAAAGCTGGCGCACGCGTCAGCTCGTGAAAGCGCTCGGCGGCCAGGTGTGGCTGACCGAGACGGGCGGGCTCGTGAAATTCGTCCCGAGCTTCCCGAACAAGAACGGCTCAGGGCTGACGCGGGCCGCGAAGGTGCTCAAGTACATGTTCTCGCTCGCCTCCGCCCTGCCGCAGATCAAGCGCCTGTACGTCTACGCATGGACCGGCGGCACCAACTCGACGCGCTTCGACGCCGGCTTGACGAACGTGCGCGAACAGCCGCGCGCCGGCTACGTGGTCGTGTGCCGCCAGCTGCACGCGGCGAAGTGCAACGTCAAGACCGTCAAGAACTGATCACCCGCTGAGCGCCGGCTGCGTCGGCGAGCCGGCGCCGGCGCCGCCCCCGCGCCGGCGCGAGCGCTCCTTTGGCTGGTTGCGCGCCAGTCGCATCGCGCCGAGGGCCAGCAGGCCGACGAGGACTGCGGTGGGGGCGAGCTTGTCCAGCGGGTACCTGGCGCCGGAGTGCAGCGGCAGGTTGAAGGCGGTGTGGTCGCCGGCACCGTAGATGCTCGCCAGGCCGGCGTGGTCGATCCCGAGCACCGTGGGCGCGAGCGCTGCGAACAGGCCCCATCCGGCGAGCGCCACGAGTCCCCACCAGAGCGTCGCCGCAGACATTCGCAGGCGCGGCGTCGCCCACACGGCGAGCACGACGGCCCCGCCCGCAGCCAGGAAGAACGGCCAGATCCCGCCCCAGCCGCGCCCGAGCCCGTAGGCGGAGGCGATCGTCGGCTGGAAGAGGCTTTTGGAGAGGTAGCGCATCCACGTGACGGTCTCGTTCTCGTAGCCCACCAACGGGTGCGTGATGGTCGCGATCACGGTGGTCGTGATCGAGACCGCGGCAAGCGCGATCGTCGGTCCTGGAAAGCGCTTGAGGGTGAGCGCGACCGGGAACGCGAGGAACGGCAGCAGCGTGTCGAGGAAGCGCGGGCCCATGAAGCCACCCCCGAACGGCAGGTAGTAGCCGGAGTTGTAGAGCAGGAAGCACAGGCAGATGCCGCCGATCGTGAGCGCCTCGGCCCGGCGGCCACGTTTGTAGAGCATCACCGTCCCGATCGCGCCCATGATCAGGATCGGCGAGAGCGTCAGCAGGCCACGCGAGTCGAACAGCAACGTCGCCAGCACCTTCAGGCTCGGGGCGCCGATCCCGAAGAAGCCTTTCTGCTGGCGTGGCACGTCGGAGTACGCGAGGTGTGTCCAGGAGCGAAACGCGTAGTGGTTGTAGAGGAGCAGCGGGATGATGCCGACGACGCCGCCGGCCAGGTATGCGCCGCCGCGGCGCAGAACGCCGAGCGGCGTGAACGAGTCTCTGCGCGAGAGCAGGAACAGGCCGAGCACGATCGCGGCGAAGAACGTCGGGTACTCCGAGGAGAAGGCATAGCCCATCGCCAGGCCGGCGAGCGCGAGCAGCAGCATGCTCGGCGGCCCGTCGCGCTCTCGCAGCATCAGCCAGAACGCGGCGAAGCACAGGAACGTCGTGAACATGTGCGAGAACAGCAGCTGCGAGAACGGGAGCACCATCGTGCCGAGGCCGAGCGCCACCGCGGCCACGACGCCGTAACCCGGCTCGTAGCGTTCTGCCACGCGCCACACGAGCGCCACGAGCAGCAACTCCGGCAGCACGTTTCCCCACAGGCCGATCAGGTAGATCATCTCGTCGCCCGGATGGTCGGGCGGCGCCACGTGCGCATCGGTCCACGATTCTGCCCCGACGAGGTTCAGCGTGTCGTAGAACGGCAACGCGAACAGCGCCATCCCGGGCGCTCGCGCCGAGTAGTAGTGCCCCTTGTAGAAGACCTTGTCGCCGGTGTTCGCCTGGTAGGGGTCGATCGTCGTCTGATCGTTGTTGAGCGCGCGGATCAGGTCGTAGTGCGACGTCTGGTTCCAGGAGAAGCTCTGGATCATCACCGCCGAGGCGAGGCCCACGAGCAGGACGGACGCCAATGCGAGGCGCGGGCGCGTCATCAATCGCTCCCGTGCAGGGCCTTCGGCCCGGGCCCGATCTCATAGATCACGATCGAGCCGACCTGCCGGCGCGTGATGCCGAGGCCGGTGATCGGCTTGGCGGCGGCGGCCGCAGGGTCGGGGGGCTCGGGGACGACCGCGCCGTGTTCGGGGGGCAGGCCCTTCGGCAGCACCGTGTGCAGCACGACCGTGCGAATGCCGTAGTAGCGGAGCTTCTCGACGCTCGCGCGATCGGGGAATCCGTACATGCCGCCGCGCAGGTCGTCCACCGAGGGCATATCGAACGTGCTGTTGCCGATCGGGATCTTGTAAAAGCCGTCGGTCGAGAAGTACTGCCACACGCGGTCCAGCGCGCCGTCGGTGGGCAGATCCAGCACCGGCCCGGGCAGGCCGATTTCAGCCTTCACCGGCTGCGGCACGACCGGGTGGCCGAGGTGCCCGGCGCCTTCTCCGAGGATCCCGATCAGGATCACCGCTCCGGCGAGCGCCGGCAGGCCCGCCGCGGGCAGCGCGGTGCTCAGCCGGTGTCGCGCGTTCCACGCGCGCAGTCGCCCGACGATCACCTGCGCCCCGGCGCCGGCGAGCAGCGCGTAGAACAGCGTCGCCAGCGTGAAGATCCGTCCCGGCACGCGCACGCCGTCCCAGCCGGGCGCGTAGTCGTAGAGCAGCCGATAGGGATAGCCGGCGCCGGTGAGGCCGAAGCCGAACGCGAGGACCGACACAACGACCACGCCGGCCGCAAGCCCGAGGCGCAATCGGCGCGTATACGCACCGGCGGCGAGCCCGATCAAGGCCAGCACGAGAATCAGGCCTCCGGGGAAGAACACGCTCTCGTTCTTCGAGTGGACTTTGGCGCGTACGCCCGCCGTCGCCGAGCCCCACACGCGGTTCTCCGAGGACGCCGCGAGCAGCGCGGCAGGCCCGGCGGAATACGTCTCGACTTCCCTGAGCGTGCGCTTGGCCGTCGGATACTCGGCTGCGACCTTCAGGTATGGCCTGGCCTGATAGACGGCCACCGCGCCGAGGACCGCGACGCCGACGAGCGTCACGCCCAGCAGCTGGCGGGGGAGCAGCGGCCCGCGTGAGCGGCGCTGCCGCGGTGCGGTGTCGGAGCGCTCGCCGGCGACGGAGCCCGGGCCTGCGACGGGCCGGTCGCGCAGCGGGCGGCGCGCCGGCCGCTGCCATGCGACCCCGGGGGTCAGGTGCCCGCGCCACCAGAAGACGAGCGTGAGCGCGGCGAGCACGAGCAGCAGATAGCAGTACTGCAGCCCGAGCGTGAAGCCGAGGCTGACCTGCCAGGCGGAGAGCAGCCAGCCCGCGAGCACGAGCTTGCGAGAGTCGCGTCGGTAGCCGCGCAGCAGCAGGAACAGCGCCAGCACGAACCCGCCGGAGGAGATCACGTGCAGGTGTCCCGCCTCGGTCACGCGGTAGGGCGCGTAGGCGAAGGCGACGCCGGCGGCGGCGCCTCCCAGCCGGCCGAGCCCGAGCTCGCGCGCGAGCAGGTACGCGCTCACGAAGCACAGCGACCACGCGCCCAGGAACAGGAGGTTGTAGCGGACCAGCGCGGCGACCGTGCCTGAGCCGAAGAACGCCGCGGGCCCGTAGCCGAGAAGCGAGTCCGAGAAGGCGAGGCTGAGTGGGTGCGGATAGAAGGCGTTGGAGTCGAACAGGTGCAGCGGGCTGTGAAGCATCGCGTGCCCCACCCACGCGATCTCCCAGGCTGTGCGGACCGGGTCGCCGAGATCGGGCGCGATGCGGCTGGACATATGCAGCACCAGCGGCCAGCTTGTGAGAATCGCGAGCAGCACGCCGGCGAGCACGACGATCGCGATCTCACGGCGGCCGAGCGTCGGCGATGGCGCCCAGCGGCCGGTGGCCCGGCCAGCCCGTGCGGGCGCTTGGGCGGACGTCTCGACGGCTCCAGCGCCATCACCAGGCGCCGGCGCAGGCGTGTCGGCTGACGTGCGCGGCGGGCTCGGGAGGCCGGTGCTCATCCGGTGCTGATCCGGGATTGCTGGTCTGCTGTGTCGGGGACCGCGCGGATCGCCGCAGCATACGGGAGCGGCCTGCTGCGTTGCGGAGCACGAAGCGCCCGAACTTGTGACATCGCAAACTTGCGCATTGCGTCAGACTGGCGGCGATGAAGGTCCTTGTTGTTGGAGCCGGCGGTGTGGGAGCGGCGTTCGCCGCGATCGCGCAGCGTAGGGACGTCTTTGGGGAGGTGGTGCTCGCCGACGTGGCGCTCGAGCGCGCGCAGGCGGCGGCGGACCGGCTCGGCGAACCGGACCGCTTCTCCGCCGAGCGCGTGGACGCCTCCAGCCGCGAGGAGCTCGTCGAGCTGATCGGGCGCGTGCGGCCGGACGCCGTCCTGAACGCGTGCGATCCGCGCTTCAACGAGCCGATCTTCGCGGCCGCGTTCGACACGAGGGTCACCTACCTGGACATGGCGATGACGCTGTCGCATCCGCACCCCGAGCGCCCGTATGAGCTGCCCGGTGAGATGCTCGGCGATCTGCAGCTCGCCGAGCACGAGCGCTGGGAGCAGGAGGGCGTACTGGCGCTCGTGGGGATCGGCGTCGAGCCCGGCCTGTCGGATGTCTTTGCACGCTACGCGGCCGATGAGCTGTTCTCGAGCATCGCCGAGGTCGGCGTTCGCGACGGCGCCGACCTGGTTGTCGAGGGTTACGACTTCGCCCCGACGTTCTCGATCTGGACGACGATCGAGGAGTGCCTGAACCCGCCGCTGATCTGGGAGCGCGAGCGTGGCTTTTACACGACGGCCCCGTTCTCCGAGCCGGAGGTGTTCGAGTTCCCCGAGGGCATCGGGGCGGTCGAATGCGTGAACGTCGAGCACGAGGAGGTCGTGCTGATCCCGCGCTGGGTGCAGTGCGAGCGCGTGACGTTCAAGTACGGCCTTGGCCAGGAGTTCATCGACGTGCTCTCAATGCTGCACAAACTGGGTCTGGACTCGACCGAGCCGGTGTCCGTGCGGGGGACGAAGGTGGCTCCGCGCGACGTGGTCGCGGCGGCGCTTCCCGACCCGGCCACGCTCGGTGAGCGCATGAGCGGGCGTACCTGCGCGGGCACCTGGGTGCGCGGCAGCGGCAGCGACGGCCAGCCCCGCTCGACCTACCTCTACAACGTCGTCGACAACGAGACGACGATGCGCGAGTACGGCAGTCAGGCCGTCGTGTGGCAGACGGCCGTCAACCCGGCGGTCGCGCTCGAGCTGATCGACCGCGGCGAGTGGAAGGGCGTCGGCGTGCTCGGCCCCGAGGCGTTCCCGCCGCAGCCGTTCCTCGAGCTGCTGGCGGAGTACGGCGCGCCGCACGGGCGCATGGAGCTGCCGGGCTGAGGCGGGGATCGAATCGCGTCCCGGCGTGGGCGGTGCGTCGGACTAGACGGTATGGCCCATGAGGCAGAAGGCGTACGGGCTCCTTCGGTAGTGTGTCATACTACTGCCATGAGTAAGCGTCTTCAGGTGGTGGTGAAAGACGACGAACTGGAGCGTTATGAGCAGGTCGCGGACGCGCTCGGTATGACCGTGTCCGAGTGGGTCCGCCAGTCGCTGCGTGAGGCCGAGCGCGACGTGTCGACCGGCGACGTCGAACGCAAGCTCGCGGCTGTCCGCAAGGCGGTCACCCTCGAAACGGAGGGGCGCGAAGCCGACATCGAGACGATGCTCGCTGAGACCGAGGCTGGGCGCCTCGCTGAGATCGAGGCGGGAATGGGCGGCGGCGGTGACGTTTGATCTTCGTCGACGCAAACGTCCCGATGTACCTCGTCGGACGTCCGCATCCGCATAAGCTCGACGCCCAGCTGACAGTCGAGCGGCTGATCACCGGACGAGAGGGGATGGTTACCAGCAGTGAGGTCTTTCAGGAGATCATGCATCGTTACGTTTCCCTCGATCGACGCGACCGGATCGCGGTCGCGTTCGATGCACTCCAAGAGATCGTCGACGACGTCTTCGCGGTGGAGAAGGACGATGTGCTGATGGCCAAGGACGTCGTCAGCTCTCATCCCAGGCTGGCCGCCCGCGACGCGGTTCACGTCGCGGTGATGCGCCGCCGCAAGATCGCTCGGATCCTGAGTTTCGACACCGGCTTCGACGAAGTCGCCGGGATCAAGCGACTTCCGGTCTCCTAGGCCCGGACGCCTCCCGGGCCTAGAAGTCCACGCGCTCCGGCACCGGCCCGGTCGGCGGTGGCTGGTCGAGGATCCCGGGCGGCGCCGTTTCGGTCTTGCGCGAGAAGAACTCCTTGAAGTAGGGCCGCGAGACGAGCATGATGATCACGCCCAGGAGCATGCCGCCGATGCCAAACCAGATCGGCAGGGTGATCCCGAGCAGCGGCGCGGATTCGACGTTTTCTGTTTTCCAGTAGTAGAAGAAGGCCTTGATCCCGATGCCGAAGAGCATCAGCCCGCCGAGCACCGGACCGACACCGAGCAGCAGGAAGTTGCGCACGCTTTCGGTCAGGTCACGCCGGTAGTACCAGGCACAGGCGATGCCGGTGAAGCCGTAGTAGAAGCAGATCGGGAAGCCGATCGCGGTCAGCGAGTCGACGAGCACGGTTTCTGAGAGCAGCAGCAGCACGACCGTGATCGTGATCGAGAGCGCGCCGAAGCCGAGCGTCGAGACGGTCGGCGTGAGGTAGGTCTTGTGCACGCGCGAGAGCCACGCGGTGACCGCTTTCCAGTGCGCCATCGACAGCGTCGTGCGGGCGGTCGGCAGGATCGTCGTCTGTGTGGAGGCGGAGGCGGAGGTGAGCACGGCGATCACCAGCAGCTTGTCGAGCGTGCTCCCCAGCACGCCGGTGCCGAGCGCGTTGAGCACGTCTTCCTGATTGTTTTCGTTGGTCAGGAAGCCGATGCCGTGGAAGGACTGCGCGGCGGCGGTCACGACGACGTAGATCAGTACGAGCAGGACCGTCGAGATCACAGCGGCCTTGCCTGGCCCGTTCGCCGGGTCCTCCGACTCCTCGTTGACCGCCACGCCCGAGTCCCAGCCCCAATAGATGAATACCGCCAGCAGCAGCGCGACGACGAGGTCGCCGAAGTTCATCGCGAACGGGTTGATCCACGACCACTCAGGCTTGATCGAGCCTGCGGGCGGGTGGCTGCCGTATACCTTCACGAAGGCGACGACCGAGAAGAGGGCGAGGATGAAGACCTCGGCGCCGAGCAGGACCTGCTGGATGCGCGCCGAGAGCTCGATGCCGCGGTAGCAGATCCAGGTCATGATCGCGATCCAAAGGACGGCGGCGATGATGATCGCGGCTTTCGATTCGCCGAGTGCGCTGAAGCCGAAGAGCTTGAACGTGTAGATCGCGGCGATGTCGGCCAGCGAAGCCATCACGATCAGGTCGGCGAGGAAGATCGCCCATCCGTTCAACCAGCCGGTCATCGGCCCGAACGCGCGCGTCGTCCAAGCGAACGTGGTGCCCGCGTCGGGGTCGGCGCGGTTGAAGTATTTGTAGGCCGAGGCGACGAGCAGCATCGGGATGAAGGCGACGAGGATCACCGCGGGGGCGTGCACGCCGACTCCCTTGACGGCGACGATGAAGCCGAGCGTCGCGGCGAGCGAGTAGGCGGGCGCGGTCGAGGCGACGCCGATGACAATGTTGGACACGTAGCCGATCGCGCCTTTTTTCAGGCCCTTGTCCATGACGCCCGACGATGCGGGAGATCCGGATACGGCGGTGCTCTCGGTGGCCATCCAGGCTCCTCTCGTGGACGCGGCGGGCGCGGTCGCGCCTGCAAAGCAAATGTACGGTCCCGGTCGGCCGATACGCAATGGGCGCGATCCCCAAAACCTCGGCGAACGCTTGGCCGAGTCGTACAATGGCAGGGAAAGTTGTTGACCGGGCGGCTCATTGAGTGGGCCATGGAGAGCGGTTAGCGTTGTCCCGAGTGTCTAGTCAGCGATCGAGAGGGCGGGTTTTTGATGTCCGGTGATCTCCAAGAGCAGGCCAAGCGGCATCTGTGGATGCACTTCACGCGAATGGGCTCCTTCGCGGATCCCGGGCACGAGGTGCCGGTGATCGTCCGCGGCGAGGGCTGCTACGTGTACGACGAGCACGGCAAGCGCCACCTCGACGGGCTGTCGGCGCTGTACTGCGTGAACATCGGCCACGGTCGCGCGGAGCTCGGCGAGGCGGCGGCGGCGCAGTCGAAGGAGCTCGCGTTCTACACGAACTGGAGCTATGCGCACCCGCGCTCGATCGAGCTGGCAAGTCGCATCGCGGAGCTCGCACCGGGAGACCTGAACCGTGTGTTCTTCACCTCTGGCGGCTCAGAGGCGGTGGAGTCGGCGTGGAAGCTCGCGAAGGCGTATCACGCAGCCACTGGCGAACCGCGCAGGCACAAGATCGTCTCGCGCAACCTGGCCTACCACGGCACCTCGATGGGCGCGCTGACGGCGACGGGCCTGACGCCGCTGCGCGTGCCGTTCGAACCGCTGACGCCGGGGGGCGTGCACGTGCCGAACACGAACTCGTATCGCTGGCAGGAGGACCGCGACCCGCTGTGGGCGGCGGACGCGATCGAGGAGGCGATCGAATTCGAGGGGCCGGAGACGGTGGCGGCGGTGATCCTCGAGCCGGTGCAGAACGGCGGCGGCTGCTTCGTTCCGCAGGAGGGCTACTTCCAGCGGGTGCGTGAGATCTGCGACCGCCACGGCGTGCTGCTGATCTCCGACGAGGTGATCTGCTCGTGGGGCCGGCTGGGACACTGGTTCGGCTGCAAGCGCTACGACTACGAGCCGGACATGATCACGACGGCGAAGGGCATCAGCTCTGCTTACGCCCCGCTGGGCGCGGTGATCGCGGGCGATCACATCGCGGAGCCGTTCTTGCACGGCAAGGCGATCTTCAACCACGGCTTCACGTTCGGTGGTCATCCCGTCGCGTGCGCGGTTGGGCTGGCGAACATCGAGATCATCGAGAACGAGGACCTGTGCGGGCACGTGCTGGAGAACGAGGTCGGTTTCAGAGACATGCTCGAGAGCTTGCGCGACGTGCCGATCGTGGGTGACGTGCGCGGCGCGGGTTACTTCCAGGCGATCGAGCTGGTGAAGGACAAAGACACGAAGGAAACGTTCGACGCTGAGGAGTCAGAGCAGCTGCTGCGCGGCTTCCTGTCGGGCGAGCTGTACAACCGCGGGCTGATCTGCCGGACGGATGACCGCGGCGATCCGATCCTGCAGCTGTCGCCGCCGCTGATCGCCGGCGAGCAGCAGTTCGAGGAGATCGAGGCGATCTTGCGCCCGGTGTTGAGCGAGGCCGCAGAGCGGGTGGAGCAGTGGAGCTCACTGTCGCAAGCCTGATCGACGAGCTCGGCTTGGAGCTGGTCAGCGGTGCGAAGTCCGCCCAGGCGCACGTACGCTGGGTGCACTGCACCGAGCTGACCGATCCGACACCGTGGCTGAAAGGCGGCGAGCTGCTGCTGTCGACGGGCATCCAGCTGGCCGGCCCGAAGTCCCAGCGCGAGCTGGTGGACCGGCTCGCCGACCACGACATCGCGGGTCTCGGCTTCGGCACGGGCTTCGCTTACAAACGGCTGCCGGCGGCGCTGGTGACGCAGGCGCGCAAGCGCGAGTTCCCGCTGTTCGAGGTTCCCTACGAGCTGCCGTTCATCGCGATCACCGAGCGTGCGTTCGAGCGGCTGCTCGACGAGCGCTACGAGCTGTTGCAGCGGACGATGGTCGGCGACGTGCTGGCGGAGGTGCTGACGGGGCACCTGTATCCGGAGGACCTGCAGGCGCGGCTGCGTCCGTTTGGGATCGGCGAGCAGGTGGCGGTGCTGGCATTCAAGCCGCCGGACCCGGGCGCCGCGGCGGAGGTCGTGGAGCGGAGCCTGCAGCGCGAGCGCGTTCCGAGCCTGGTGGCGCTCCGCGCCGGGCTGGTGTGCGCGGTGATCGATCCGGGCGCCGGGGCAAGAGGGTCGACGCCGCTGGCTCCCGTGGAGCTCGCGCGCACGATCCGCGCCGAGCTCGCACGCCGCTTCGGCGACGTGCACGCGGCGGCAAGTCGTCCAACGGCGACGCACTCGCTGCGGATGGCCTTCCACGAGGCGCGCTGCGCGCTCGAAGCGGTGCGGCTGCGCAACGGCAGCGGTCCGGAGGTCGCAACGTATGAGGATCTGGGCGCCTTCCAGCTGCTGTTGTCACTGCAGGACGACGATGCGCTCAACTCGTACTGCCGCAGCGTGCTCGGTCCGATCGAACAGGGCGAGGGCGACTATGGCGACGAGCTGGTGCGCTCGCTGGACGTGTTCATCGAGCACAACGGGCATTGGGAGAAGGCGGCCAACGCACTGTTCTGCCATCGGCACACGCTGCGCTACCGCATCCGCCGTATCGAACAGCTGACGGGGCGCGACTTCTCCAACGCGCGCGACCGGATTGAGTTCTGGCTGGCACTGCGAGGGAGGGAGTTGGCACGATGAGGATCGGAGTTCCGACCGAGGTCAAGAGCGACGAGTACCGCGTGGCGATCACGCCGGCAGGGGTGAGGGAGCTGACGGCGCGCGGGCACGAGGTGCTGGTCCAGCGCGGCGCGGGCGAGGGAAGTGCGATGAGCGACGAGCAGTTCCAGGCGCAGGGCGCGCTGATCGTGGCGGATGCGGACGCACTGTTCGCCGAGGCGGAGCTGGTCGTGAAGGTCAAGGAGCCCCAGCCGGAGGAGGTCGCGCGCCTGCGCGAGGGGCAGACGCTGTTCACCTACCTGCACCTGGCTGCCGAGCCGGAGCTGGCGCGCGGGCTGATGGCCTCGGGCGCGACGTGTATCGCGTATGAGACGGTGGAGGATGCTGAGGGGCGCCTGCCGCTGCTCGCGCCGATGAGCGAGGTGGCGGGCAAGATCGCGACGCAGGCGGGCGCGTTCATGCTCGAGAAGCCGCTGGGCGGTCGCGGCATCCTGCTCGGCGGCGTGCCGGGCGTCGCGGCGGCGACGGTGCTGGTGATCGGCGGCGGCGTCGTGGGCATGAACGCGGCGTTCATCGCGATCGGAATGCAGGCGGACGTGTTCGTGTTCGACCGCTCGATCGACCGACTGCGCGAGCTCGAAGTGGCGTTTGCGGGCAGAGCTTCGACGGTCTACTCCTCGACGCTCGCGATCGAGGAGATGCTGCCGGCGGCGGACCTGGTGATCGGCGCGGTGCTCGTGCACGGCGGTCGCGCGCCGCGGGTGATAACGCGCGAGCAGCTGCGGCTGATGAAGCGCAATGCAGTGCTGGTGGATGTGTCGATCGACCAGGGCGGATGCTTTGAGACATCGCGTCCGACGACGCACTCCGACCCGACGTACGAGGTCGACGGCATCACTCACTACTGCGTGACGAACATGCCCGGAGCGGTGCCGATCACCTCGACGTACGCGCTGACGAACGCAACGCTGCCGTACCTGATCGAACTCGCTGAGCTCGGCGTCCGTGAGGCGCTCGAGCACAATGATGGCCTGCGCAAGGGTCTGAACGTGGACCACGGTCAGATCACGCACCCGGCGGTCGCCGAAGCGCTCGCTGTGGCGGAGCCCGCAGCGCGCTGATCGTCCGCTGGTTGCCAGTAGCTAGTCCTCGAAGCTCGCGGGGCGCTTCTCGAGGAACGCACCGGCGGCCTCGGGCACACCGTTGCTGAACGTGGCCATGATCTGCTGGCGATCCTCGTACTCGACGGCGGTCTGCTGGGAGGGGATCTCCAGGGCGCTCCACATCCCGCGCTTCGTGAGCCGCACACCCCACGGCGCGAGCGCGGCTATTTCGACGGCCGCCTGCGCCGCGCGCGCGAGCAGCGCGTCCTCGGCGACGACGTCGGCGAGCAGGCCGATCCGCAGCGCCTCCTCGGCGTCGAACCGTCGCCCCGTGAGCATCAGCTCGTGTGAGCGCGAGGCGCCGATCAGGCGCGGGAGCAGCCAGCTGGTGCCCATGTCGCAGTTGGACAGGCCGATGTTGATGAACGCCGCCCGGAAGACCGCGGTGCTACTCGCGTAGCGGATGTCGCAGCCGAGGCTCAGCGCCAGGCCGAGGCCGGCGGCGGGGCCATTGACGGCGGCGATCACGGGTTGCGGCAGGGCGCGCAGGGCGAGCACGAGCTTGGACATGTGCTCCTGGTTGTCGAGGCGGTCCCGCGGCAGATCGCTTTCGTTGTTCGCCGGCGCGGCGCCGTAGCCGCGAAGGTCGACGCCGGCGCAGAAGGCGCGCCCGGCGCCGGTCAGGATCACCGCGCGACAGGAGCGTTGCAGCGTGATCCTGCGGAGCTCGACGTGGAGCGCCTCGCACAGCTCCGCAGTCATCGCGTTGAGCTGGTCGGGCCGGTTGAGCGCGAGCTGCACGACGTGGGGCGCAGGCTCCTCGACGAGCACGAGCGGCGTCATCGCAAAGGCTCCAGCAGCTGCGAGCTCGCCACGCTGGGCCCGGGCGGGAAGTTGTCCAGGTACCAGCGCGCGTGCGTCAGCAGCCGCTCGCGCGGGAAGCGCCGCGGCTCGGTCAGCAGCAGGCGGGCGTACTCGTCGGCAATCGCGGAAAGGGTTCTCGCGGTGAGCTCCGGGTCGGGCGTCTCACTACCGGGGGGCGACACCGGGCGCAGGGCCAGAGCGAGCTTTGCGAGCACGGCGCGGCGGCCGCGAGCAATGCTCTTGCGCAGGAGCTCGGGTGAACCCTCGGGCGCCATCAGCACGAGCCGCCAGGTGCTGGGGTGCTGCTCCACAGCGCCGAGGTAGGTGCCCAGGCTCTCGAGCATCAGATCGACGGGATCGCCTTCGCTGAGGTCGCCCAGCTCGGTTTCGGATACCTGCGTCAGCGCGCGGCCCATCTCGCGCTCGACCAAAGCCTCGAGCAGCCCGGACAGGTCACCGAAGTGCTCGTACACGATCGGCCGCGAGATGCCGGCGCGCCGCGCCACCGCCTGGATCGACACCGCTGCGAAGCCGCGCTCGGCGACCAGCTCGTTGGTCACGTCGAGCAGCTGCTCTCGCCGCGCGGGCGCGGTCATTCGCGTGGGGCTGAGCGTGGTGGCCTGCGACACCGGCCGTATGCTACGCCACCGTCGGTTACGCCGATGTAGCCTGCGGCGTGCTTAGCGAATAGCCAGTTCGTCGCCGACGGCGAGAACGGGTATCCCGAGGCGCTGCTGCTTCGAGCGGTACATCGCCGTGTCGGCCTGCTCGATCAGCTCCTCGGCGCCGACGGCCCGCTCCGCGACGGCGACGCCGACGCTCGCGCACAGCTCGATGCTGCCGGCCGGGAGCTCGCAGGTCCCGCGCAGGGCGTGGCTGATCCGCTTGGCGGCTTCCATCGCGACCGCGCGTCCGCGCACGCCGCGCAGCACGATCAGGAACTCGTCTCCGCCGAGACGGCCGAGCGCGTCGCTGGAGCGCATCGCTGCTTTGAGACGTTCGGCGACCTGCACGAGCACCTCGTCGCCGGCGGGGTGCCCGAACGTGTCGTTGATCGACTTGAAGCGGTCGAGATCGACGTAGACGACCCCGGTGTCGGCCGAGGTCTCGAGCTCCGCCGCGAGCGCGGCGATGATCGAGGAGCGGTTGTGCGCTCCGGTGAGTGCGTCGAACGTGGCCCGCTGCTCGAGCTCGCGCCGGACACGCGCGCTGTCTGTCACGTCCTGTACCGACGCGATCACACCGACGACGGCGCCGCTGTCTCGTGCAAGTGGACGGACTTTCACGAGGATGTGACGGCGCTCGTCGAACGGGAGCAGCGCCTCGACCTCGACGTCCTCGCCGACGCCGGTGCTCAGCGCGCGCTCGACGACCGCTTCGAAGGCCTCCAGGTCCTCGTCGGTGAGGATCTGGGTCAGCTCGTGCAGCTCGACGGTCGCGACCGCCGCCTTGCCGTCCGCGGCGTCGGGCGTGTCCGCGGTGGCCTCGGCGCAGGTGAGTTGCGTGTGCAAGATCTCGAGCAGACGGGCGTTGTGGTAGACGACGTTGCGCTCGCTGTCCAGCTGCAGCAGCCCGTCGGGCATCTCCTCGAGCAGGTGACGCAGGAGCTCCTCGCGCTCCTGCAGCGCTTCCTGAGCGGACATCTCGGCGGAGACGTCGATGCACTCGGCCAGGACGTGAGCGTGCTCCTCGTCGTGGAGAAAGTTGTGGTAGGTGGCGTCGACCCACAGCCAGCTGCCGTCTCCGCGCCGCATGCGAACGCGCGACATCTGCACGCGCCCGGTTGCGATCATCGCGATCCAGCTTTCGATCAGACGGGCCTGATCCTCGGCGTGCACGCGCTCGAACGTCGGCTGGCCGACGACCTCCTCGATCGAATAGCCGAACATCTGCAGGTAGGCCTCGTCGCACTCGATGACGTTGCCCTCTTCATCCTGCTTGCGTGTCCCGAAGCGCGGTGTCACCGCGGCCGGCGTATCGGCGGGAGCCGGCTCTGCGTCCTGCCGTCCCTCGCTCGTCGGCCACAGGATCGTGAGCACGACGCCGTGCGTGTTGCGAAGATCGAGCATGCGCACGACCCACCATTGCGCCGGGTCTGTTCGCATCCGCGCCCGGGCCTCGGCGACGCCCTCCCGCTTCAGCTGCATCCACGCGTTCACGATCGTCATGCGATCCTCCGCGACGCACAGATCGCTGCCGGTGCGCCAGTCGGTCGCGAGCACCTTGAAGTTCTCCATGCCGAGCGACTCCGGCACTGGAATCACGAGGCCGTCGGTGGACTGCGCGAAGATCATCGCGTCTGCGTGCTCGCGCAGCAATGCGGTGGCGGCGCGGCGGGCAGACTTGGCGCGACGCGCCGTCTCGGCAGAGTCCGGCGCGGACTCGGGGGCTAGCTCAGTTTGCGTTGACATGGGCCTCGTTGGGCGTTCACGATCGGTCGCGCATAGCACGGATATGAGGAACGTCGGCGCCTTTCGACGGATATTCAAGTCACGCGAACGACGCGCTGCGAGCCGGACGCTCCCTACACTGAGTTGCGGATGGCGAGCACCACCGAGACCCTGAGCAACTTCATCGACGGCGAGCGCGTGTCGTCCTCCGGGGAGACCGAAGCGGTGCTCAACCCGGCGACGGGGGAGGAGTTGGCGCGCGCGCCGATCTCGACAGCCGAGGACGTCGATCGGGCTGCGCTGGCGGCGCGTCGCGCGTTCGACGGCTGGTCGAACACGACGCCGGCACAGCGTGCGCAGGCGCTGCTGGCCCTCGCCGACGTAGTCGAGGAGCACGGCGATGAGATCGCGCGCCTGGAGGCGCTGAACGCGGGCAAGCCGATCGAAGCGGTCAAAGGCGATGAGATTCCGGTGATGGCGGACAACCTGCGCTTCTTCGCGGGTGCCGCGCGCACCCTGGAGGGCAGGGCGGCGGGCGAGTACATGGAGGGCTACACGTCGTTCACGCGGCGCGAGGCGGTGGGCGTGATCGGGCAGGTGACCCCGTGGAACTACCCACTGATGATGGCGATTTGGAAATTCGGACCGGCCCTGGCGGCGGGCAACACGGTCGTGCTGAAGCCGGCTGAGACGACACCGATCACAACAATCCGCCTCGCAGAGCTCGCGGCTGACATCCTGCCGAAGGGCGTCCTCAACGTCATCACCGGGCCCGGTCGTCCGACCGGCGAGGCGCTGATCAACCACCCCGAGGTGGACATGCTCGCGCTGACCGGCTCGGTTGACACCGGCAAGCACTTCGCGCGCACCGCGGCGGACACGCTCAAGCGCGTGCACCTCGAGCTCGGCGGCAAGGCACCGGTGGTGGTCTTCGATGACGTCAGCATGGAGAGCGCGCTGGAAACGATCGCCGGGACGGGCTACTACAACGCCGGCCAGGACTGCACAGCGGCCACGCGCGTGCTGGCGGCGAGCGATGTGTACGACGACGTCGTGAGCGGGCTCGCGACGCAAGCGCAGGGCCTTTTGATTGGCGACACGCTGGCGCCGGAGACGACTCTCGGCCCGCTCAACTCCGCCCGCCAGCGCGAGCGTGTCGAGGGCTTCCTCGAACGCAGGCCCGACCACGCGGAGATCGTGACCGGGGGCAGCGCCGCCGACCGCGCGGGCTTCTACGTCGAACCGACGGTGGTGGCGGGCCTGCGCCAGGACGACGAGATGATCCAGAGCGAGATCTTCGGTCCGGTGATCACCGTGCAGCCGTTCGCCGACGAGGAGCAGGCGGTCACGTGGGCCAACGCGACTCGCTACGGCCTCGCCTCGTCGGTCTGGACGCGCGATGTCGGCCGCGCGCTGCGGGTGTCGAAGGCACTGCGCTTCGGCTGCGTGTGGATCAACGACCACATCCCGCTCGTCTCCGAGATGCCCCACGGCGGCTTCAAGCAGTCCGGCTACGGCAAGGACCTGAGCATCTACAGCGTCGAGGACTACACGGTCGTCAAGCACGTGATGGCGAACATCCAGTAGACCGGACGCACGCCTGCTACGGTCAGCCTACGGGCGGCGACGCCGTCCGTGAGGTTCTTTGTCTTTGTTGGCGCTGAAGGGCGCGGATGGGGTCAGTCGAATCTCCATCTGCAGCGGCGGCCACCGGGTCGCCAGAAGGAGCACCAACAACATGAAGCATGCAACGTTCGCCGAGCTCGGCGTGTCCGAGGTCGTCGTAGATGAGCTTGCCAAGCGCGGGATCGAGCAGCCGTTCGCCGTACAGGGGATGGTCATCCCCGACGTGCTCGCAGGTCACGACGTGCTGGCGCAGTCACCGACGGGCTCGGGCAAGACGCTCGCGTTCGGGGTGCCGCTGGTCGAACGCCTGAAAGACTCCGACGCGCGCCCATCGGCGCTCGTGCTCGCACCGACGCGCGAGCTGGCGCTACAAATCGTCGAAGATCTGCGTTCGCTGGCACACGCACGGGCGCTGTCGATCGCGGCCGTATATGGCGGCGCGGGCATCGTCAAGCAGGCGCGGCTCGCGGCGCGCGCCCACATTCTCGTGGCGACCCCCGGGCGGCTGCTCGACCTGATCGAGCGCAAGGACGTCTCGCTGGAGCGCGTCCGCATGCTCGTCCTCGACGAGGCCGACCGGATGCTCGACATGGGCTTTCGTCCGGTGGTGGACAGGATCGTGAAGATGACCGCCCCGGAGCGCCAGACGATGCTGTTCTCGGCGACGCTCGAGGGCGAGGTAGGGCGCATCGCGAAGGCGTACACGTCGAACCCGCGTCGCCACGAGCACGCGCATTCGGCCGAGCGCAAGGGAGACGTGGAGCACCGCTTCGTGACGGTCAGCCACGAGGGCAAGGTCGCACGCCTGGTTTCCGAGCTGGGCGAGGCCGAGCGTGGGCTGACGCTGGTGTTCGTTCGGACCAAGCGCGGCGCGGACCGGCTGGTCAAGCGGCTGGCGTCGAGCAGCGTGCGCGCTGTGGCGATGCACGGCGACAAGTCCCAGGGTCAGCGCGAGCGTGCGCTGGCGAACTTCGAGGCCGGCGTGGTCGACACGCTCGTGGCGACCGACGTGGCCGCGCGCGGAATCGACGTGGCTGGGATCACGCACGTGATCAACTACGACATCCCGGCCACGCGCGAGGACTACGTCCACCGCATCGGGCGCACCGCGCGCGCGGGCGCCAGCGGCGTGGGTGTCACGCTGGTGGCGCACGACCAGGCTCGCGAGCTCGCCGGCATGGTGCGCGAGCTCGGCCTGGACCGCGAGCTGGGGCTCGCCGGTATCGCCGTCGGGGAGCGAGCACGCAGCGGCGGACACGGACCGATTCGGCCCAGCGGAAGGCCGAAACGGCCACGCAGCGGCGCGCGCAATGCCGCAGGCCGCGGCGCGCGGGCGGCGGGCCGGGGGCGGTAGCCCGGCGGCAGCCTTTTCGGCCGCAGAGTCAGCTAACGTCGCTGCGCATGACCGATTCACGCGCGGATAATCCCGAAGCTGCGGCCGGATCCAATGGGGGCTCAGCAGAGGCCGGATCCGAGGCGCAGCTGCTGACGAGCTACGACATCCTGCTCGTGCGCGCGGCGAACTCGGGACCGCTGACGCTGACGGGCACGAACACCTGGCTCGCCGGGCGCGACCCGACGTGGGTGGTCGATCCGGGGCCGCTCGAGGAGGAGCATCTGACCCGGCTGCGCACAGCGATCGATGGCCGCGGCGGCCTCGGTGGTGTGGTGCTGACCCACGATCATCACGACCACAGCGAAGCGGCTGGTGCGCTGCTGGAGAGCCATCCAGCGCCGCTGGCGGCGGGACGCGGGGCGGTCGACGTGCTGCTCTCCGAGGGCACGCGGTTCGGTCCGTTCGATGCCGTCGCGACGCCGGGCCACGCCGCCGATCACTTCGCGCTTGTGGGCTCGGGCGCGTGCTTCACGGGCGACGCGGTGCTGGGTGATGGCAGCGTGTTCATCAGTCCGTACCGCGGTGCGATGTCCGGGTACCTGCTGGCGCTCGCGCGCCTGCGGATGCGCGAGGACTTCAACGTGCTGTGTCCGGGCCACGGGCCGCCGGTTTGGGAGGCGCAGACGAAGCTGGACGACTACCTCGCACACCGCATCGACCGGGAACACGGGCTGCTCGTTGCGCTCGCTGAAGGCCGCCGCACGGTCGACGAGCTGCTGGACGCCGTGTGGCCCGAGATCCCCCAGTCGATGCGGCCGCTGGCGACCGCCACACTCGCTGCGCATCTAGACAAGCTGGAGGAAGATCAGGTCCTCCCCGACGGCGTGGAGCGCCCGAAGTTCGAACGGACGGAGTGGTGAGCTTCGCCGTCGGCGAGGCCGGCCAGCCCGCAGCGGGCTCGGCCGGCTCGAGCGCCACGTCGCTGGACTCTCCGTTCCCACCGATCGCGGAGTACGGCTTCCTGTCGGACTGCCACACGGGCGCGCTGGTCGCGGCGGACGGCTCGATCGAGTGGATGTGCCTGCCGCATTTCGACTCGCCGTCAGTGTTCGGCGCGATCCTCGACCGCGGCGCCGGCAGCTGGCGCGTTGGGCCCTACGGCATCTACGTGCCGGCGGGCCGGCGCTACATCCCGGGCACGAACATCATCGAGACCACCTGGATGACCCCTCAGGGGTGGCTGCGCGTGATGGAGGCGCTGACGATCGGCCCGTGGCACGACAACAAGGAGGGCTCGAGTCACACGCGCCCGCCGACCGACTACGACGCCGACCACCTGCTGGTGCGGATCGTGGAATGTATCCAGGGACAGGTGCAGGTCGAGATCGTGTGCGAGCCGATGCTCGACTACGGCGCCACTCCGGCACGCTGGAGCGTGGCGAACACCGGCGAGGCCGGTGCGTGCATGATGGACGCGACCGACGACACGACCGCGTTTCGTCTGTTCAGTGACATCCGCATGGGCATCGAGGGCAACCGCGCGCACGGTCGCCACACGATGAACGAAGGCGAGAAGCGCTTCTGTGCGCTGTCGTGGACGGAGGGGCGGGCGGGTCCTCACACGGTTGAGCAGGCCGAAGAGCACATGCAGCGCACCGCTCACTTCTGGCGCTCGTGGCTTGCGGACGGCACCTACCCCGACCATCCGTGGCGCTTTCACCTGCAGCGCTCGGCGCTGGTGTTGAAGGGGCTGACGTTCATGCCGACGGGAGCGCTCGTCGCGGCTCCGACGACGTCGCTGCCGGAGACGCCACACGGCGAACGCAACTGGGACTATCGCTTCTGCTGGATGCGCGACGCCTCGTTCACGCTTTGGGCGCTGCACGCGCTCGGGTTGAACTGGGAGGCCGACGACTTCGTGCAGTACGTCGCCGACATGCAACGCAACGAAGACGGCTCGCTGCAGATCATGTACGGGATCAAGGGCCAGAAGGAGCTGACCGAGACGACGCTCGAGCATCTCAAGGGCTACGAGGGCGCAAAACCGGTGCGTGTCGGCAACGGGGCCTTCGACCAGCGTCAGAACGACGTCTTCGGCGCCGTTCTCGACTCCGTCTATCTGCACTCCAAGAAGCGCGACCACATACCCGAGCGGCTGTGGCCGGTGCTGGCCGACCAGGTGCAATGCGCAGCGGCCGTCTGGCGTGAGCCCGACCAGGGCATCTGGGAGGCGCGCGGCGAGCCCCGCCACTACGTCTCCTCGAAGTTGATGTGCTGGGTGGCGATGGACCGCGGCGCACGTCTGGCGGAACGGCGGGGCCACGTCGATGATGCCCAGCAATGGCAGGCGCTGGCTGACGAGATCAAGCTGGACATCCTCGAGCGCGGCGTCGACAAGCGTGGCGTGTTTCGCCAGCACTACGAAACCGACGCGCTGGACGCATCCAACCTGCTGGTGCCACTGGTCCGATTCCTGCCTCCCGAGGACGAACGCGTGCGGGCGACCGTGATGGCAATCCGCGACGAGCTCACAGAGGGCGGGCTGGTGCTGCGCTACCGGACCGAGGACACCGACGACGGCCAGCTCGGCGAGGAGGGCACCTTCCTGATCTGCTCCTTCTGGCTCGTATCGGCGATGTCAGAGATCGGTGAGCATCGCGAAGCCGAGCACCTGTGCGACCGGCTGCTCTCCTACGCCTCGCCGCTCGGTCTCTATGCCGAGGAGCTCGAGGCCTCATCCGGACGGCACCTCGGCAACTATCCCCAGGCGTTCACCCACCTCGCGCTGATCAACGCCGTCACGCACGTGATCGCGGCGCAGCAGCAGTCCTGAGCGCGCTGGCTGCGCGGCGATCTTCGACGAGTGCTGCTTCTCGCCCTATGCGACAGTCTGGGTGCGCGCGACTGGCGCACTCCTACGGCGTCGGCCAACAGGGGCGCCTACTATCCATACCTCGTGGCACCAGTCTCAGCTGGGATCGATTTCATCAGGCGAGAGCGCGCCGAGCGCGCTGGGGGGTGAGCGGCGCATGGCGAGGATCATCTTCTTGGGCGGCGGCGTTTGCGGGCTGGCGGGAGGGATGATGCTGGCGCGCGACGGGCACGAGGTGACGGTGCTCGAGCGCGATGCGGCGCCGGTGCCGGACTCGCTCGATGGGGCATGGGAAACGTGGGATCGCGGCGGCGTGACGCAGTTCCGGCTAGCGCACTTCCTGGCGCCGGCAGGTCGCGCCGTGCTCGAGCAGGACCTTCCGGAGGTCCTCGAGGGTCTCGTCGCCGCTGGCGCTGGGCGCCTGGATCTGCTCGCGTTGATGCCCCCGAACCTCGCTGAGGCCGGCCCGCGTGCCGGGGATGAGCGGTTCGTGACCTACACCGCCCGCCGCCCGGTCTTCGAGCAGGTCCTGAGCAAGGCCGCGGCAGAGGAGCCGTCCCTGGATGTCCGTAGGGGCGAGGCCGCGAAGGAGCTGACGATGCATCTGGTCAACGGGACGCCGCACGTCGACGGGGTCCGGCTCGAGTCGGGCGAGACGCTGCACGGGGACCTCGTTGTTGACGCGATGGGCCGGCGCTCGCCGCTGCCGCGCTTGCTGAGCGACGCGGACATAGGACCCCTGCACGAGGAGTCCGAGGACTCCGGGTTCATCTACTACGGCCGCTACTTCCGCTCGCGCGACGGGACGACGCCGCAGCCCTTCGGCCCGCTACTCGCTCCACTCGGCAGCTTCTCGGTTCTGACGCTCCCCTCCGACAACGGCACGTGGGCAGTGACGCTCGTTACCTCGAGCGGAGATCGAGTGCTCAAGCGGATGCGCGACCATGATCTGTGGACCGCCGTCGTCAAGGCCTGTCCGCTGCACGCGCACTGGCTGGAGGGCGAGCCGATCAGCGAGCTCGAGGCCATGGGCGGCGTGCTCGACCGCTACCGTCGCCCGCTGGCGGCCGGCCGGCCGCTGTTGACCGGGGTCGCGCTGCTAGGTGACGCGTGGGCCTGCACTAACCCTTCCCTCGGACGCGGTATATCTCTCGGGCTGCTGCACGCGCGGGCCCTGAGAGATGTCGTCGGTTCGCACTTGGACGATCCGCTGGAGTTCGCCGAAGCGTGGGATGCGGCCACCGAGGCGACGCTGACTCCTTGGTATCGGGAGACCGTCGAAGAGGATCGGGAGCGTCTGCGTGAGATCGATGCGCTGCGCGAGGGGCTCGAGCCAGCTCCGCCCAGCGAGCGCCCAGCCGTTCTCAGGCACGCGCTCAACACGGCGGCCGTGTTCGACCCCGATCTGTTCAGGGCCTACCTGGACTCCCGCGCTGTCCTGAAGCCCCTCGGGCAGACGTTCTGCGAGGACGGCGTCGCCGAGCGGACGCTCGAGGTGGCTCGCGAGAACCAGCGCCTGCAGCTCCCGGGGCCCAGCCGCGAGGAGTTGATGGCGCTGCTCGGATAGGGTCGACGAGCGTGGGCGACCTCAGCGAGACCGCTCGCGAACGAGCTCGACGGCGTGCGGCTCAAGCGGGCGAGAGCACGTGGGCGGTGTTGGCCTCGACGCGTCCCTCGAGCACATCGAGGTAGGCGCGTTGAACCGCTTCGAAGCCTCGGCCGTGGATGACCTCGAGCCAGCTGCTCGTCCACTCACAGAACGGGTGCCATGCTGCAGAGACCCTCGTTTGAAGCTCGGCGGCCCCCCATTCCTCGGAGCGTTTGGTGACACGATCGGGCGCGAAGAAGAGGGTCGGTGACGGTCCAGGCAGCCCGCCGCCGCTGGCGTCGACCGCCTCCCAGTGCGTGCGTCCCACTCTCATGCTGTAGACGAGCTCCTCCGCATAGTGCGCGTGGACAGCGAGGCGCACGGTTGCGTCTCCCGCAATATCGACGAAGGTAGCCGGTCCTCGATCGAGGGATTCGATCGCGTCGTAGGTCACGGTGCGGGCGTAGACGCCGAGGTCTTCGACGAGCGCGACGTTGCCTGCGGAGGTCAGCCCGATCAGCTCGACTCCCTCGCGTTGCGCCAGAAGGAAGGCGGCGCCGATTGCCGTCTTGCTCGAGGCGCTAGAGATCACGATCGGACCCCGCTCTGCGAGCCCGTCGTCGACGAGCTGGTCCTCGATCAGAAACGACGTGAAGAACAACGGACGCAGGAGCATCTGCAGATCCTCGGTGCCTGCACGGTAGAAAGGATCCGTGTCGGTCGCCAGGTAGCGCTGATACGTCGCAGGCAGCGCCGCCCGGTGCGGCGAGCCGTCGACGAAGCCGTTCGCGCCGGCCTGGGCGGGGGTCACGGCGACGTAAGACGAGGGGGGAAGGTATCCGTAGATGCGCATGCCCGGCTCGACATCACTTGCCTCGCTTCGCTCCACCTGGGCGAAGCCCCACATCGGGACACGACCCCAGCCGTTCTCGGCTGGAAAGTAGTCCCAGTAGGACATCATCTCGCCGAGCGCCGCATACGTCACGTTGTTCGCACTCAGCCCGAAGCTGTCGACCCGAAGCAGCGTCTGGCCAGGCTCGAGTTCGGGCACCCTGGATTCCACGATCCGGCGCTCGCGGAGATCATCACGTTTGACCACGAAATCACTCATCGGCGTCGAGGATGCTCCCACACCCGGCGTCGCAGCAGAAAGCGGGATTCCAGTACCCGAAGTCCAACCTTCTCGACGTAGAAGTTTGGCTCGGTCCAGGTCCTGAGCCGGCAGCGCCGCTGTGATTCCAGCCATCTTCATCAACATCCTCCTATGCAGGTCCACGCGTCGGCGCCGGCGCCGCGCTATGCGCCTGTGAACCGATACTCAGTCTGCCAGGCGTCCTTCGAGTCGGTGTGGGCGGTCCAGAAAAGCTCTGCGATGTTGTCCGGATCGAAGTCCGTCCCCGGCTTGACGGCGCCGGCGATCGTGACGGTCGCGGCGTGGACGCCGTCGTCCCGGACGCCGGCGGCAATCAGCGTCTGCGCCGAGCGCAGGGCGGCCTTGCCCATCGAGAGGCTCGCCAGTGCGGGCACTGGATTGTCGGCGAAGCCGCCGCTGGTGACCAGCAGGGTGCCGCCGCCGGCTGCCCGCAGGACGGGCGCCGCTACCTGTGCCGCGACGACGGCGCCGAGGACATCGACGTCGTGGGCGGTTCGGAGCCGCTCGACGGTGCTGTCGAGGATCTGGCCTGGGTCTGGCAGGGCCGCGTTGTACACGACGACACCGGGGGCCCCCGGGGCGCTGAAGATCCGTTCGAGCGTCTCGCGGTAGCCGTCCAGATCCTCGATGTCCGTCCCGACAGCGTCGATCTCCAGCCCCTCGCTGCGCAGTTCAGGGGCGAGTTGCTCGAGCGTTTCACTGCGGGAGATGAGTGTGCTGCGGAAGCCCTCGCGGGCGAAGCGCCGCACCACGCCGGCGCCGACTCCAGGTCCGGCGCCGATCAGCAGGAGATGATGTGGGTCAACAGGCTCGGGCATACACCACCTCCGGGTAGAGCTTTCGACCGGCTGTCAGCCCGGGCCACTGTCCTTTGGATCGAATCACCAGACGAACGTTTATCAGGTCCGGTCGGACGCGCGCTACGGACACGCCAGTCCTGACCGAGGGGTTAGCCGCGCAGCGACCGGAACGCCGCGCGGATCTCTTCGGAAAGAACTTCCGGCTGCTCCCACGCCGCGAAGTGGCCGCCCGTGTCGAGCTCGTTGAAGTAGATGAGCCTGCGGTAGGCCCTCGGCCCAGTTGCGTGGCGCTCGATAACGCTCGCCAGGAAATACGCTCACGGCGGCCGGTATCGAGATGTCCTTGACGCCGAAGAAGCTGAACTTGTTTTCCCAATAGAGGCGGCCGGAAGAAACCCCCGTGTTCGTCAACCAGTAGAGCGTGATGTTGTCGATGACATCGTCTCGAGTGATCGCGTCGAAGGGCCGCCCATCCACGATCGCGTGCGAGAATTGCTCCTCGCTGCCTGCGTCGTGGTCGAGCATCCAGGTGGCCAGAGCGAGGGGCGAATCGGCCAATCCGGACAATGTCTGCGGGCGCGTTCCCATCTCGATGGCGTAGCCCCTCTGCTTGGATCCGGCCCGCAGTTGCTCGTAGGCGCGTCGTTCGCCGGTCGTGAGGCCGGACGGGGGCGGATCGCCGGCTTGGAGGGCCTTTTCCACCTCGGGCGGAACGGTTCCGGGGAAGTTGGTGTGCATGCCGAGCAATCCCGGCGGCGCCTGTGCAGCCATCACCTCGGTGATGAGACCACCCCAATCCCCGCCCTGCGCCACGAATCGACGGTAGCCGAGGCGCCGCATCAACGCTACCCAAGGCCCGGCGATTCGCGCAGGATCCCAGCCGGTCGTGGTGGGCTTGCCGGAGAACCCGTAGCCCGGCATCGACGGAATCACGAGTAGTGGGTCAGTTTGACGGAACGGCGTTCGTGCTTTCGTCGGCTGTGATCTCGGTGAGCGTCGGAAGTCCCTCCGCCCGCATCCTTTCGTCGATGACGCGCTGAGTCAAGCCTCCGCGCGACCCGAACACGAGTAGGGCGAGGCGCTCGCCTAGAACCGGACCCAACCGTGCTGGCCCTGCCGCTCCGGTGCCCATTCGGCCGACCGCGACCATCAATCGCAAGGTGATCTCCTCAGTCTCGGCGGTGATCTCCTTGGCATTCTTGATGGGCCATCGTGCCTCCGTCCGAATGCGGAAGAGCTGATGGTTGAAAGCTGCATATCGAGCTGCCAGCTCAGACCCCGACATCCCCTCGACGTCTCCTATGAGCAGACCGCCGTGCGTTGTCGCTTGGAGGTTCCAAGTCGCCTCCTCTAGACGCCTGCGTCGCTCGCGATGGCGAACGAGCATCTCCGTGAGCACAACGCCTGCCAAGACGACGACACCGCCCACTAGCCCAGCGACGACATCTCCGCTGTGTACGTTGATGACAGGACGCGCATTGACGACATCGGCAAAGACGCGGAACGAGTCCATGCTGTCAATGGTTTCACGGCGCGCGGACTCCCCCGACCGTCCCCGTGGCTACGCGCAAGCGACAAAGTTACCGCTCTCCTTCGGCCGCCTCGGCGATTCCATAGATCACTCCGTGCGCGCTACTGCCTTTGGAGTGGCACCTGTTTGACGGCCTCGTGATGGCTTTAGTGGCTTGGCTGCGAAAGGGATGTCTGCCATGCCGAAGACGAGACCGCTGTATCCGCCGGAGTTCCGCCGCGAGGCCGTGCAGCTGGTGCTCGCTGGCCGGAGCGTCAAAGACCTAGCGGAGAGCCTGGGTTGCAGCGAGCAGTCGCTGCATAACTGGGTCAAGCAGCACCAGCTCGATCGTCGAGAACGCGATGATGGGCTGAGCAGCGCCGAGCGTGAGGAGCTGCGGGAGCTTCGCAAGCGGGTGAAGCGCGTCGAACAGGAGCGCGACATCCTCAAGCGAGCCGCGGTTCTCTTCGCAGCGGAGACCGAGACCCGGTGAGCGCCTATCGGATCATCTCGGCGGAGAGGGCCAGTTTCCCAGTCTCTGTGATGTGCGAGACCCTCGGGGTCTCCAAATCGGGGTTCCATGCCTGGGAGCGCCGGGTCCCGAGCGATCGGCGGCTGAGCGATGCGTGGCTGACCTCGAGGATCACCGAGATCCACGAGCGTGCCCGCGGCGTCTATGGCTCGAGGCGGGTGCAGGCCGAGCTTCGCCTCGGCCAGGACATCGTCGTCTCGCGCAAACGGATCCGCAGGCTCATGCGCCAGGCCGGGATCTCGGGGCTGGTGAAGATCAAGAGGGGCCGCACCACGATCCGGGTGCCTGGTGTCAGGGTCGCCGATGACCTCGTCGAACGGCGCTTCAGGCCTGATGCTCCGAACGTGCTGTGGGTCGCGGACATCACCTATCTGCGGACCTGGGAGGGATGGCTCTACCTCGCCGCGGTCCAGGATGCATATTCGCGTCGGATCGTTGGGTGGGCGATGACTGAGCACATGCGCACCGAGCTCGTCGCCGACGCACTGCAGATGGCCGTCGCTCGTCGCCGGCCCGAGCCCGGGCTCATACATCACAGCGACCAGGGCTCGCAATACGTGGCTCTTGGCTTCGGACAGCAAGCCCGCGACGCCGGGATCGCGGTCTCCATGGGATCCAAGGGCGACGCCTACGACAACGCCGTCGCCGAGAGCTTCTTCGCGACGATCAAGAAGGAGCTAGTGCACCGACAGTCATGGCCGTCCCGACGGGACCTGAGCTCAGCGGTGTTCGAGTACATCGAGGCCTTCTACAACCGACAGAGACGACACTCCACCCTCGGATACCTCTCCCCAGAGGAATACGAGAGAGGGACAATCACAACCACGAACAACGACTAGCGACTAAAGCCCACGACAGGCCACGAAACGGGTGCCACTCCAATCACGAAACTGCTGATCGATCTCGGCGAGGCGTGCGCCGACTACCAGGACCGCATGCTGGTCGATCTCCCCTGCACCACCATTCAGTGCGACGAGATCTGGAACTTCGTCTACGCCAAGGACAAGAACGTGCCCGCCAGCCGTCGCGGCGAGGCAGGCGTCGGGTCGGTGTGGACGTGGACGGCGATCGACGCCGACACGAAGCTGATCCCGTCATGGCTGGTCGGCAACCGCACCGCCGAAGATGGCTTCCTGTTCATGATGGACCTCAAGCACCGGCTCCGCGACAGCCATGTGCAGATCACGACCGACGGCCTGCGCGCCTACTCCGCCGCGATCGGCTTCACGTTCGGCACCGAAGTCGATTGGGCGGTCATGCAGAAGCACTACGGCACCGACCCGAACGGCGAACGCCGCTACAGCCCCGGAATCTGCACGGGCTACGACATCGCGGTCAAGCGCGGCGACCCCGACCCCGCGAAGATCAGCACAAGCTACGTCGAGCGCCAAAACCTGACCATGCGGATGTCCATGCGCCGGATGACCAACGCGTTCTCCAAGAAGGCCGAGAACCTGATGGCTGCCGTGAGCCTGCACTACATGGTCTACAACTTCGCGCGGCCACACACGACGTTGGCAAATCCTTACCCGCGCACCCCGGCGATGGCCGCGGGCGTCGCAGATCACGTCTGGACGCTCGCCGAGGTCGCGGCGCTGCTCGACTAGAAAAGACGGTATGTGCGTGGGTTCGCGCTCAACAGCTTGGCCAAGTGCCAGAGCGCGAGCAGAACCATCGCTAGCCAGAGGACTGAGTTGCCGTTCATACCGACAGCTACACCGGCCTTCCGAGCGCGGTTACAGCCAGCCGCCAGTAGTCTGCTATCGATGGCACGAGCAATCATCCGCTACTCGTTCAACGGTTCTGGGAGCCGTCGGAGCAATCTAGAGATGGGCAAACGCCTGGGCCACACCGGCGCGGGTTTTGAGAAACGCGGCACGGCCATGTGGGAGAGCGACAGCGACCTGTCTGAGGCTCTTCCAGCGATCAAGAGAGCGCTAGACCTTGCGGTCGAGCGTGGGAACCTCGACCACATGTGGATCTACATCGACGATCTGCCACCCACCGAGCCAAACTGACCCACTACCGAATCACGAGATGGAAGGCGTCCGATGCGCTCGCGCCATATGCCGTGGGGTTGGTGAGCGGATCGATGATCTTCAGCTGCTCGATCACCGATCCGGGCCATCCGTGCGTGACTATCAGCGGCAACGCATCCTCGTGTTGCGACCGAACGTGAATGAAGTGAATGTCGAGCCCATCGATCTCAGTCAGGAACTGCGGCAGCGCATTCAGCCGCGTCTCGCATCTCCGCCAGTCGTAATCAGTCGCCCAATAGCGCGCGAGTGCCTGAATCGTTGCCAACTGCACTCCCTGCGAATGATCTGCGACGGTCTCCTTGTCGGGCCAGCGAGTCGCCGCTACCCGCGCGCGCAGATCCTGCAGTGCCGCCTCCGGGACCTCGATCGCGAACTGTCGCAGCGCTGTCGCGTCCGCTGACTTTTCGGATGTGATCGTCACTGACTTGGCGCTTTCCCCTGTTGGTTGGTCACGGCATTGAGCGCCCCGACGGGTTGGACGCGGCCGCTGAACTCGGCATCACTCGGGCTCCTCGGCGACCGCACTCGACAGCCACTGAGGGGGAGTCCAGTCCCCCTCGGGGTCCGTGGTTTGCCCCACCTCGATCAGATGACCGTCGGGATCGCGGATGTAGCAACGGATCTCGTACCGGTGCTGCTTCGGCGGCGTCAGGAATTCAGCACCACGGGCGCTCCACTCGGCGTACGCGGCCTCGATGTCTTTGACCCGGATATTGAGGAAGCTGCTGACCCGGTCGGGGTCGCTTGGCGTCTCCAAGGTGACCGCGGGCTTGTCGTCGGTCGGGCCGCCGCCCCCATTGATGACGATCCAGCTGTTTGCCAGCGCGACGTTGGTAGGTTCTCCGGAGCGTTCCAACGTGCCGCCGAGCACGTCGGTGTAGAAGCGCCGAGAACGCTCAACGTCGTCCGAGACGATGAAGTGGGTCAGGACAATTTCCGCTTCCGGCGGCCTGAGTTCGGCCATATGTCACCTCCACTGGTTGGGGCTCACCCCGCTTGTCTACGGCCAGTACCGCGATGATCGGCGAGGCCGCGAGGCGCTGGCTAGCGGAGCGATCGGAATGCTACCCGCAGCTCCTGGCTGAAGAGCTGAGGCTCCTCCCAGGCGGCGAAGTGCCCGCCCTTGTCCACCTCGTTGAAGTAGGTGACGTTGGGGTAGGCTTTTTCGACCCAGCTGCGCGGGGCGCGGAAGATCTCACCCGGAAATGTGCTGAAGCCGACCGGGAGTGAGACCTGTGGAGGAGCATGTCCGGCCGCGTGAGCCGCGGCTTGGGCACTCTCCCAGTAGGAGCGGGCGGCCGAGACGCCGCTGCCGGTCAGCCAGTACAGCGTGATGTTGTCCACGATCCGCTCCGGGGTGAGATTGCCGGCCGGCTGGCCGTCGAGCAACGCACGCGAGATCTTGTAGTAGCTGTCCGTGTCGTGGTCGAGCATCCAGGACGCCAGGGCTACCGGTGAATCGAGGAGGGCGTAGCCGATCGTCTGCGGTCGCGTGGCCTGCTCGATGAAGTAGCCCTTGCCGCTCGTGTTGAACGTGGCGATCGCGTCGAGCGCCACGCGTTCCTCCTCGGTGGGTTCCGCTTCGTGGTAGCCGCCGGCGAGCCCTGCCAGCAGCAGGTTCATGTGGATCCCGAGCAGCCCGTCGGGTGCCTCTTTGCCCATCGCGTCGGTGACAGACGCGCCCTGGTCGCCGCCCTGAGCGACGTAGCGGCTGTACCCGAGTCGGTGCATCAGCTCGGCCCACGCGCGCGCGACGCGGCCGGGGTCCCAGCCGACCTCGGTCGGCTCGCTTGAGAACCCATAGCCCGGCAGGGACGGCAGCACCACGTGGAACGCGTCCTCGGCACTTCCACCGTGCGCGGTTGGGTCGGTGAGCGGGCTGATGGTCTCCAAGAGCTCGATCACCGAGCCTGGCCAGCCGTGCGTCATGATCAGTGGGAGCGCGTTCTCGTGTGGCGAGCGCACGTGGATGAAGTGGATGTCGAGCCCGTCGATCTCGGTCTTGAACTGCGGCAGCGCGTTCAGCCGCGCCTCGCACGCACGCCAGTCGTAGTCCGACGTCCAGTAGCGGGCGAGCGCCTGGATCGTCGCCAGCTGCACGCCCTGCGACCGGTCTGAAACGAGCTCGTTGGAGGGCCAGCGCGTCGCGGCGGTGCGCCGACGGAGATCCTCGAGCTCCGTCTCGGAGAACTCGACCGTGAACGGACGGATCGCCTCGTCCGACGCGGCTTGCGCGTCGGCAGTGGCGTCGGACTGTGTGGGCGTTGCCGTTCGGGTGGGCATGTGTGTCTCCTAAGAGTCGTGAGCGCGATGAACGTGACTGGAAGCGGACCTACGCCAATGACGCAGGCACAGACTGTTGCGCCGTTATCGGGGCCGTCTCGGAAGTAGGCCCAGTTGCGAGCCCTTCAATGCCCGTGATGGAGGATCGCTCTGGACCTGCCCGGGGCAGGGGTTTGCAGCGGCTGAACATCGCTAGGCCCAGATCGCAAGCGCCATTCGCATTCGGGGTGATACAGCGGGAGCAGCGAGCCGAGGTCTGGCGGGCGACCGCGTCGCACAGCTGCATACGGCGCGCCCGCCCCGACTCCGTGCGACGCATCGTGCGTCAAGCAGGCCGAGGCGGGCGACACTCGTCAGTTGACCATTAGGGTGAAGCTCGGGTACTGACCCTGCCGGGATAGGCGTCAGTCAGCGCGGGCGAGATCCTCTAGCAGGACGGTCGCCTTCCTCTCGGCGGCCGCCGACGTGGCCGGGTGCGCGCGCATTGCCGTGAGGAAGGCATCGCGGCCGATGCTCAGCAGGGTGGTCTCGCTCGTCGCGGTGACCGTGGCCGTGCGTGTGACGCGGTGGAGCAGCGCGATCTCCCCGAAGCCGTCTCCGGTGGCCAGCCGCCTGATCTCGCGCTCGTCTCTTGTGACGCGGACCGCGCCGTGTGCGATCGCGTAGTAGCTGTCGCCCTCCTCGCCCTCGCTGATGATCGCGGTGGCAACCGGGATGGTCACGTACTGCCCTTCGCGGGCAAGCGTCTCCAGTGGGGCGGCTGGGAGCGCCGAGAAGATTCCGATGTTGCGCAGCATCCCCATCTCGACGACCGGGATCGAGGCCTCTGAGTCGATTTGGAGAATCCGCCGCGCCGTTGCGAGCACCGCCACGAGCGCGAGACACGCCATTCCCACGAAAGCGGCGTCGGCACCGCCAAAACCAATGAGGACGGGAACGATCAGCGCGCTGAACGCCATGCCGAGGTCGCGCATCGACTCGATCAGCGCGAAAGCGCAGACAATCACATCCAGTGGCGTGGAACGCTGTAGCAATGTCTGCGCTGTGACACTTTGCACGGTGCGGGCGGCGCCGACGAGCACCAGCAGCAGCACCGCGACAAGCACGGTCGAGACCAGCGCCAGTGCCCCGAGAGCGAGAGCGCCGAAGAGGGTGGCCGCGACCAGCGGCAGGGCGAGCCGATGGCCCGCAAACAGCACAGCTATCGTCGCGCCGAGCAGGCCGCCTGCGCCGAAGGCAGCACTCAGGTAGCCCGCAGCACCTCCTCCGATCGCGAGAATCTTCACGGCCAGCACGACGACGAGTAGGTCGATCGCCCCTTCGATCGCAGCAGCTCCGGCGGGGTACGCGATCAGCGCCCGGGTGTTCGGCCGAGAGACGATCACGCGCGCGGCGACGAGCAGATCGGAGAGACCGCCCTCCTCCTCGTCGGGCTCGTGTGCGGCCGCGCGCAGGGGACGTACGCGCGCCAGCAGCGGGGTGAGGAGGCACAGGCCAGCGAGCGCCGCACAGGCAAGACCGGGGCCATCAACGCTGATCAACACACCGGCGAGCGCCGGGCCGACCAACCCTCCCCCGCCCTCGCTCCAACTCGTCGCGATATTCGCCGAGGTCAGCTCGTCCGGGTGTCGTACCACGAGCGGCATCAGAACGTGGTGCAGAGGCCTGCTCACTCCGAGCGAGACGGAGAACGCGACTGCGGCGAGGTACACAACGAACACGGGCGCACCCGCGAGGATCGCCAAGCCACAGCACCCCAGAGTCGCCGTAGCGGCGGCATAGGCTCCGGCGAGCAGCCTGGCGACGCTGATGCGCGCGAGTCGGGCGGTGATCAGCGGGGCGAGGAGCATCGACGGGATCAGCTGCAGGATCACCACGAGGCCCGCTCCGGACGCACCGCCGCGGGCATAGGCGTAGACGATCACGGCGAGCCACTGGCCGAACTCGGCGACGATCATCACCAGGTACGCGAGCAGCAGCCGCGTCAAAGCGCGGTTGCGCGCGAGGACTCTGATCACGTGGGCGAATTTGTTCTCCAGGGCCGATGCAGGTTCCATCGGACTGGAGCTCATGCGCCCGTCAGCCTCCTTGCGGAGTCAGTACCCGGGCTCGCCCGGCAGCACGATGCGCGCGACCTCGCCCTCGACCAGCACCCGTGGCTGCACCGGCTGCACGTCGCGGCCGCGCGCGTAGCTCATTAGCGAGTCGACCGAGGCGAACGCGCCGAGCTGTTCGAGGTGCTTGATCGTCGGGAAGACCAGCAGGATCTCGCCGTCTCTGTGGGCCTCGAGCGCGCCTGCCGGCGTGAACCAGCCGAGATCGACGCACTCCTCGCCGTCGATCCGCGGTTCCTGACCGTCGGGCAGCAGCGCGAGGAAGAAGTGCGTGTCGAACCGGATCTGGACCTCGGCGGGGGTGATCCAGCGCGAGAACTTCACGAGCTCCGCAGGCGTGTCGAGCGTGATCGCCGCCTCCTCGCGCAGCTCGCGGACCGCGGCGATGCGGTGCGCCGCGTCGCCCTCGCCCTCCTGCGCGTCGACGGCGCCACCCGGGAACACCCACACGCCGCCCATGAACCGCGCCTCAGGTGTGCGCTTGACGAGCAGCACCTCGAGCGCTTGGGAGCCGCCGTCCTCGCCGGTCCCGTCGCGCAGCAGGATCACGCTGGCTGCCTGGCGCGGCGGTGTCGGCGCGCCAGGGTTGTAGGTCTCTCCCGGCGCCGGCCGCTCGCTCTCCCCAGATGCGCGCATCGACTGACCCTACCGGCCGCTAATCTTTCGCGCATGAGCGATACCGTCACCGAGACGCTGCAACGCTGGATCTGCGAGTCCTGCGGATACATCTATGACCCCGACGAGGGCGACCCCGACGGCGGCATTCCCGCGGGGACCGCGTTCGAGGACATTCCCGACACGTGGTTCTGCCCCGTGTGCGGCGCGCGAAAGCGCGATTTCACGCTGTACGCAGACTAGGCACTCGGTTGGGCGCCGCGCACCCAGCCGCCCCCTCGGAGCACGAATGGGAACGGTTGCTGGCGATCGACGCCGAGCGTGTCTGGCACCCCTACGGCGCGCTGCCGGCGGCGCTGCCCTCGCTGCCGGTGGTCTCCGCGCAGGGCGTGCGCCTGCGGCTCGCCGACGGGCGCGAGCTGATCGACGGCATGGCGTCGTGGTGGTGCGCGATCCACGGCTACCGCCATCCGGCGCTCGATGGCGCCGTGCGTGAGCAGCTGGGGAAGATGGCGCACGTGATGTTCGGCGGGCTCACGCACGAGCCCGCGGTGAGCCTCGCCGAGCGTCTTACCGAGCTCGCGCCCGACGGTCTCGAGCGGGTGTTCCTCGCCGACTCAGGCTCGGTCTCGGTCGAGGTCGCGATCAAGCTGTGCCTGCAGTACCAGCGCGCGCTCGGGAGCAGCGCGCGCACGCGCCTGCTGACGATTCGCGGCGGCTACCACGGCGATACGACCGGCGCGATGGCGGTGTGTGATCCCATCACCGGTATGCACAGCATGTTCGCCGGCGTGCTGCCCGAGCACGTCTTCGCCGAGCGTCCACCGGACGGCTTCGACGCGGGCCTCGATCAGGGCTGGGCCGCGCATGTGCGTGAGCTCGCCGACACCCACTCGGAAGAGCTGGCGGGCGTGATCGTCGAGCCGGTCGTCCAGGGAGCGGGGGGCATGCGCTTTCACTCGCCCGCGTGCGTCGCGCTGATGCGCGAGATCTGCGACGAGCACGGCCTGCTGCTGGTGCTCGACGAGATCGCCACCGGCTTTGGGCGAACGGGGACGATGTTCGCCTGCGAGCACGCCGGCGTGAACCCCGACGTCATGTGCGTCGGCAAGGCGCTCACGGGCGGCTACATGACGCTCGCCGCGACGCTCTGCACCGCCGCGGTCGCCGACGCCGTCTCCCGCGGCGAGGGCGGCGGGCTGATGCACGGCCCCACGTTCATGGCCAACCCGCTCGCGTGTGCGGTCGCGCTCGCGTCGCTCGACGTGCTCCAACGCGAGGACTGGCGCGGACGCGTACAGGCAATCGAGGCCGAGCTGCTCGATGGGCTCGAGCCGGCCCGCGCGCTCCCTGGCGTGGCGGACGTCCGCGTGCTTGGAGCGATCGGCGTCGTGCAGCTGCACAGCGGCGTGGATGTCGCCGCGGCAAGTGCTGCGGCGGTCGAGCGCGGGGTCTGGCTGCGCCCGTTCAGCGACCTCATCTACACGATGCCGCCGTATGTGATCGACGCTGAGGACCTGCGGGACGTGACCAGTGCCGTGGTCGCTGCCGCGCGCGCGGGCTCGCGAGCTGAGGCACGCGTCTGACGCGTCCACTGCTGCCCGTCGCCTTTCACGCGCGCGCGGGCTCGGCGAGCCAGTCACGCCACGGCAGCTCCCCGCCCGCCAATGCGAGCTCAGAGCTCTGCGGGCGGGAGACCTCGGGAAGCGTGTGCACCTCGATCTCGCCGACGCGAGCGACCGTGTCGCGGTTGGAACGCTCGAGCACCGTCGGCTCACGCGGCCACGGCGTCAGCACCACGGCGCGCACCTCGAGCCCGGCGTCGCGCGCGACGCGCAGCGTCAGCAGCGTGTGGTTGATCGTGCCGAGGCCCGGGCGCGCGGCAATCAGTACCGGGAGGCCGAGCCCGACTGCGAAATCGCAAATGCTGTAGTCCTCGCGCAGCGGCACCAGCAGTCCGCCGACGCCCTCCACGATCAGCGTCTGCTGCCGGGCGCCCGCGATCGTCGCCGCCGCACTCGCCGCCGTCTCAGCCGCAGCGGCGAGCAGCGCCCGCGGCTCGATCGACTCACCCGCGAGCGCGGCCGCGAGGTGGGGCGATACCGCCGGGCCATAGCGATGGGGGGAGACCTCCTCGGGCGCCATCCCGGCGCACGCCGCGAGCAGCTCGTGGTCGGCCGGCCAGTCCCCGCGCGCGGCGATTTCCTGCTCGTCGTCGAGTCCCGTCACGACCGGCTTGAAGGCACGCACAGGCTCGCCCGCCGCTGCCATCGCCGCCAGCAGCGCCGCGCTCAGCACCGTCTTGCCGACGCCCGTGTCGGTCGCTGTGACGAACAGCCCGCGCACGTGCGCCCAGGACGTCGAGCGCTAGGCCGCGCGGACGTCGTGCAGCTCGCGCTCGAAGTCGAACGGCACGTCCGCCGCCGAGGTCTCAGCAGCAGTAGCAGCAGCATGGTCGGTGCTCTCGATGTCCAGCTCGACGTTGAATTCCTCGGTCGGCTGGTCATGCGTCGGCGCCGGGCTCGCCGCGGTCTCCGCGGCGCTGAGCACCGGTGCCCTGCCGCCGTCACGCTCCAGATCGAACGGCATCGAGGACTCCTCGTCTGCGCCGGCACGCTCGTGCGTCAGCACCGTCAGCTCGGTGTAGCGCAGCTCTCCGTGCCCGCGCTCCGCATACGCCGGCTCGCGCTCGTCGAGTTCCTCGAACGTTCGCTGGCGCTCGGGCAGCGCCGGAGTGATCGATGTGGGGTCCAGCCCGATCGCGTGTGCCGCGTCGGCGAACACCGTCGCCGCCATTTCGAGCTCTGACGCCGTGTGCGAGGCCATCGCCGTCAGGCGCAGGCGCGATGAGCCGGCCGGTACCGACGGCGGTCTGATCGCCTGCGCGAACACGCCGCGCTCGAGTGCCTCCTGGCACAGGCGCATCGCCGCGCGCTCGTCCTCCACGATCAGCGGCACGATGTGCACGTCCCCGTCCGCCACCGGGAAGCCCTCGCGCGCGAGCCCGCGACGCAGCGCGCGCGCGTTGGAGCGCAGCCGCTCGACACGGTGCGGCCGCTCGCGCAGCAGGTTCAGCGCCGCGAGCGCGCCCGCAACCACCGGCGGCGGCGGCGCCGTCGAGTAGATCAGCGGGCGTGCCGTGTTGATCAGGTAGCGCACCATTTCCGCGCTCGCGCACACGTACGCTCCGTAGGAGCCGAGCGCCTTGCCCAGCGTTCCGACGATCACATCGACCTCGCGCTCGAGGCCCGCTTCCGCCACAGCTCCGCGGCCACCGGGACCGAGGTTGCCGGTCGCGTGCGCCTCGTCGACCATCAGGCGCGCGTCGTACATCGCGGCCAGCTCGGCGATGTCCTCCAGCGGCGCCACGTCGCCGTCCATCGAGAACACCGAGTCCGTCACGATCAGCCGTCGCGAGCCGTCGCGGCGGCCGTGCTTGCGCAGGCTCCACATCAGGTGCTCGACGTCGCGGTGGCGGTACACGACGACCTCCGCCCGTGACACGCGGCAGCCGTCGACGATCGACGCGTGGTTGAGCTCGTCCGAGAAGACGGTGTCGCCCGCACCGGCGAGCGAGCCGATCGCGCCGATGTTCGCCAGATAGCCCGAGCCGAACAGCAGACACGACTCGGTGCCCTTGAAGTCCGCCAGCCCCTCCTCCAGGCGGCGGTGGATCGTCATCGTTCCGGACACCAGCCGCGAAGCGCCCGCTCCGACACCCCAGCGCATCGCTGCCTCTGCCGCCGCCTCGCGCACACGCGGGTGGTCGGCCAGCCCGAGGTAGTTGTTCGAGCACAGCAGCAGCACCGGCTTGCCGTCGATCAGCACCGTCGGGCCCTGCGGCCCGCTTACCAGTCGCAGGCGGCGGTAGAGACCGAGCTGCTCCAGTTCCTCCAGGCGCTGTTCGATCTCGCTCATCTGTGCTCGCCCCCTGTGTCGTGAGTCAAAAGGTCGGGCTGGGCGCCCTGTTGGCGGCACCGTCCGGTCGCGGCGGCGGCGCCGCGCGTTTGGCGCGGTAGCGCAGTTGCTTGGACGGGTCCCATAGCCGCACCTCCAGGTCGATCTCCTCAGCACTCGCCGCGCCGTCGCGCAACTCGCGCACCACATCCGGGGTCTCACCCGCGAGCCAACCCGAACGGTTGTCCGGTCGCGGGTTCGCGGCGTTGTCCGGCTGGCGCGCCACGTTCAGCCCCAGCTCCTCGAACATCGCCCTGTCGGTCTCCGGCTCGTTGCCGAGCGTCGTCAGGAAGTTGCCCATCATCACGCCATTGATCCCGGCCCTGACCGCCAGCTGTTGCAGCTCCGCGAGGTTCTCGACGCGCCCGCCGCACAGGCGGAACAGCGCGTCCGGGAGGATCAGACGGAAGATCGCGATCCACTTGACTGCCTCCCACGGGTCCATGTACTCACGGTCGCCGAACTTGGTCCCGGGCCGCGGGTTGAGCATGTTGATCGGCACGCTCGTCGGATCGATGTCCGCCAGCTCGAACGCCATCTCGACGCGCTGCTCGCGCGTCTCGCCGAGGTTCAGGATGCCGCCGACGCACGTCTCCAGCCCCGCCTCGCGGACCGCGTCGATCGTCCGCAGCCGGCCCTCGTAGCGGACCGTGCTCGTCACTTCGTCGTAGTAGCTCTCGGCCGTCTCGACGTTGTGGTGGACGCGCTGTATCCCGGCCTCGCGCAGCGCCTTCGCGCGCTCGGCCGAGATGTGTCCGACCGACGCGCAGCGCTTGAGGTTGGTCTGCTCGGAGACCAGGCGCACGCCCGCCAAATATTTCTCAAAATCTCGCTTCGAGAGCCCCTGTCCCTGCGTCACCATGCAGAAGCGGTGCGCCCCAGCGGCCTCCGCGGCGCGCGCGTGCTCGAGGATCTGCTCGGGCTCCATCATCGCGTGCATCGGCGTCTCTGCATCCGCGAAGCGCGACTGCGCGCAGAAGCCGCAGTCCTCCGCACAGCCGCCGGACTTGGCGTTCACGAGCGAGCACATGTCGGTCGAGTCCGCGAAGCGACCCACACGAACCTGCCACGCCCGCTCGATCAGCGCCTCGCTCTCGGCGTGGCTCTCGATCTCTCCGAGCTGGACGGCTTCCTCGCGTGTGATCAGCGGCGCCACCTGCCACACCGTATGAGGTGTGGCGGACGGCTATTCGCCGCGCCAGCGCGGCGCGCGACGCTCCGCGAACGCCCGCATTCCCTCGCGCAGATCGCGCGATGCGAACGACGCGCGGCGCAGCTCGATCAGCTCGTCTTCGACGTCGGGCGCCAGCGTGCTCTCCGCGCGCAGCAGCGCCGCGATCACGCGCTTGTTGCCCGTCTGCGACAGCGGCGCGTTCGCGGCGAGCTCCTGCGCCAGCTCGAGCGCGATCGTGTCGAGCTCCTCCACCGTCGCCACGCGGTTGACCAGGCCCCACGCGAGCGCTGTCGAGGCGTCGATGTAGTTGCCCAGCAGGAACAGCTCACGCGTGCGGGGCACGCCGATCGCGTCGATGAAGCGGCGCAGACCCGTGTGTGAGTAGACGAGCCCGAGCTTCGCCGGGGGCATGCCCAGCTTGATCCCAGACTGCGCCACGCGCAGGTCGCACGCCAGCGCGAGCTCGAGGCCGCCGCCGATCGTGTGACCCGGCAGCGCCGCCAGCGTCGGGTACGGGAATGCCTCCAGCGCTTCGATCGCCAGCGTGAACGGGTGCGCCACCAGGCGCTCCGCCTGCTCCTCGAAGTCCTCGTCCGGGATCTCCCCGATGTCGTAGCCCGCGGAGAACATTCCGTGCGCGCCGGTCACGATCACACAGCGCGCATGCGAGTCCGCCGCCGCCAGCTGCTCGAGCGTCGCGCTGATCGCGTCGAGCAGTGGATGGTCGAGCGCGTTGCGCTTGGCCGGGTTTGAGATCGTCAGCCGCAGCACGCCCGCCGCCGGCTCGTCGACCAGCAGCTTGCCGTCGGCGAGTTCGCGTGTGGGGGCGGTGAGGGACACGGGACGAGCTACTCGAGCACTACCAGCGTGTCGCCCTCGTTGACCGACTGGCCCTCCTCGCAGCGGATCTCGGTGACGGTGCCCGAGTCTTCCGCCTCCACCGGCATCTCCATCTTCATCGACTCGAGGATCGCCACCGTGTCGCCCTCCTCGACCGTGTCGCCCACCGCGCACTCGATTTTCCATACCGTGCCCGTTATATGAGCCTCGACGTCAGTCATCTGATCCTCCACGCAGCGGTCGGCGCCTCGCCGGGACGTTCGCCGTCCAGGCCACAACAATAGGACCAGGACAATAGATCGCGCCGCCGACCGACCCGCCCGCGCCGACGCGATCGTCGTCGCCGCCCACAACGAGGCCGAGCGCGTCGCAGCAACCCTCGCGGCGCTCGCCCGCGCGTTTCCCGGCACGCCAATCTGGGTGGCCGACGACGGCTCGCGCGACGCCACCGCCGAGATCGCCGCCGCGGCCGGCGCACGCGTCGTGCGCAGCGCTGACGTGATCGGCAAGGGCGCCGCCGTCACGCACGCGGCGCGCGATGCGCTGCGCGACACCCGCGCTCCTGCGCCGGATCCCCCGCAGGACGCCCGTGATCGCGACCGCAGATCGGTGTTCGTCCTGTGCGACGGCGACCTCGGTGACTCCGCCGCGCGGCTCGGCGCGTTGGCCGACGCGGTCGCGCGCGGCGACGGCGATGTCGCCGTCGCGATCTTCGCCAGGCGCGTCGGCGGCGGCTTCGGGCTCGCGCTCGGCTTCGCGCGCTGGGCGATCCGCCGGCGCACCCGCGGCCTGCGCACCAGCGCCCCGGTCTCCGGGCAGCGGGCGCTGAGCCGGCACGCGCTCGAAGACGTGCTGCCGTTCGCTGACGGATTCGGCATGGAGATCGGCATCACGATCGACGCCGTGCGCGCCGGTCACCGGCTGGTCGAGATCGAGCTCGACCTCGACCACCGCGCCGGTGGCCGCACGCTCGCCGGGTTCGTCCATCGCGCACGCCAGCTGCTCGACTTCGCGCGCGCCTATCGCTCCCGGCGTTAGGCCGTCCCGGGCGCGCGGCGGCTGCTCGCGCGTAACCTTGAACCATGGCGGACGTAGAGCGTTTGATGAGCGATCTAGCGCCGATGCGCGAGCAGGTCTACACCGACCCGCGGCCGAAGGAGCACTTCGACCGCTTCCACGAGCGTTCCCGCACGCGCGAACCGGACTGGGCGTATGAGTTCACGCGCGTGCTCACCTCGCTGTACGCCTACACGTTCCTGCGCGCGCGAGCGATCTCCGTCGAGAAGGTCCCCGGGAGCGGCGCCGTGATCCTCGCCCCGAACCACTTCTCGTTCATGGACCACTTCCTGATGGGCTGTTACATCCGTCGCAAGGTCCGGTTCATGGCCAAGTCACAGCTCTTCAAACGCCCCATGCAGTTCATCTATACCCACGGCGGCGTGTTCCCCGTGCGCCGCGGTGCGCGCGACGAAGAGTGGTTCATCACCGCACGTTCGATCCTCGAGCGCGGCGGCGCCGTAACCATGTACTGCGAGGGTGGGCGCTCGCGGACCGGCAAAGTCTCCGAGCAGGCCAAGCGCGGGATCGGGCGTCTTGCGCTGGAGACCGGCGCACCGATCGTGCCGATCGCGATCTACGGCTCCTCGCACGTCCGCAACTGGAAGCGTCTGCAGTTCCCCAAGGTCACCATCCAGTACGGCGACGCCATCTGCTGGGAGCAAATCGAGGATCCCACGCGCGAGCAGCAGCAGGCGGTCGCCGACCAGGTCCTCGTCGAGATCCGCCGTCTCTACGGCGGCCTCGAACAGCACGGCCGCAAGGGCATCCTGCGGCGCGTGCGCGAGCAGCGCCGCGCCGAGCGGCGTGCTCCCGAAAGCGCGCCCGTAGTCTGACGCCGGCCGATCGTCGGGCGCGTCCCCTAGGGTTCGCCGCATGTGCCCCCGACGCAGCTCCCTGAGCCGGTATGCAACAGCGCCTTGACGCCGGGGCGGTGATCCGCCGCGTCTTCCATATCTACGTCGACCAGGCTCCCGTACTGATGCCCGCCGCGGCAGTCCTGTTCGTGTTCACCGGCATCCTCGCCGACCTGCTCGTCGTCGCCAGCCCCGGGCTCGCGCTCGTGGCGGTCCTGATCGAGCTGGTTGCAGGCACGCTCTTCACCGGCATGGTCGTCGAGCTCGTCGCCGACATCCAGGACGGGCGCCGCGACGCCAGTCCCGGCCAGCTGCTGCGCGCGGTCACGCCGGTGCTCGGGCAGCTGATCCTCGTCGGCATCGTCGCCGGCATCGGCGTCGTGATCGGGTTCATCCTGATCATCATTCCGGGGCTGTATCTGCTGACCGTGTGGTCGCTCGCCGCGCCGGTCGTCGTGCTCGAGCGCCCCGGAGTGTTCGCAGCGCTGCGGCGCAGCCGCGAGCTCGTGCGCGGCAACGGCTGGCAGGTGTTCGGCGTGATCGCCGTCCTCTACATCCTCGTCAGCGTGTTCTCGTTCGTGATCGAGGGCGCCGCCGACTCGGCCGGCGCCGGCATCGGCATCGTCGTCAGGGTGATCGTCGGCGTGCTCACCGCCCCGCTCGTGGCGCTCGCCTCCTCGGTCATGTACTTCGAGCTGCGAGGACGCTCGCGCGAGGACGCGCTCGAGCCCGATCCCTCGGGCCCGTTCCAGGCCGGCGGCTACCCGCCCGCCGCCCAGTAGCCGCGGCGCACGCCGGCCAATAGGCTGCTGGCGAGCATGTCCGCGATCGATGCCTCAACGCTGCTGCGCCCAGGGCTGCTCGAGCACGTCTCGATCGTGATCGCCCGCGCATCGGACGCCGGCGCGGAGGACTCGGTCGGCGCCGACCTCGGCGCAGCGTGCACGGGCCTCGGCGCGCGTGTCTGGGCGTGTGAGCTCGCCGCCGATTGGGGGGTCGAAGGTCAGGAGGACGCGACCGCGCGTGCCGCAGCGGAGGCCGGCGCGCAGGCGCTCGCGGACAGCGGCGCGATCGGGCTGCTCGCCGTCGACGCCGCAAGCGTGTTCTCACGAGCGTGCGAGGACGGCGGCCACACGAGTCGGCGGGGCGGCGACGGCTACGCCACGCGCCACGCGCTCGGTGCGTGTCTGGACGCGAGCTGGAACGTCACCCGCGTCGTCGCCGAGCGCGCGTTTCTGCCCGACTCCCGCGGCGGGCGCATCGTCTACGTCGCGCCGCGCTCCGACGCCGGCGAGCACGCCGACGCCGCCTGCGCGGGCCTCGAGAACCTCGCGCGCACGCTCTCGATCGAGTGGGCTCGTCACGGCGTGACCGCCGTCGCGATCGCGCCCGGCATGGCCAGCGCCGCCGAGCTCGCAGCGCTGACCGCCTACCTCGCCTCGCCCGCCGGCGCCTACTTCTCCGGCTGCCTGCTCGACCTTCGCGGGCCGGCCCACCGCCCGTGAGCCCCGGCGTCAGCCGGTCATGCCGCCGAAGATCCCGCCGGTGACGTGCAGCGTCTGGCCGTGGACGTAGTTGGACCACGGCGAGCACAGAAAGAACACGCCTCCCGCGGCCTCCTCGGGCGTCGCGGGACGGCCCAGCGGGATGATCGCCGAGGCCATCTGGCGCATCTGCTCGGGGATCCCCAGCTGGATCTGCTCGCCGTCCTTCTCCATCGTGTTCTCGTCGACCTTCGCCTGGGTCAGGCGCGTGTCGATGAAGCCGAACGCGACCGCGTTGACGTTGACTTTGAACTGGCCCCACTCCTTGGCGACGGTTTTCGTGAGGCCGACGACGCCGGCCTTACCCGCCGAGTAGTTGGCCTGCCCGGCGTTGCCGAACGTGCCGGAGGTCGAGGAGATGTTGACGATCTTGCGGAAGACCTCCTTGCCTTCCTCGCGCTCTTTCTTTGCCGGCTCGCGCAGGTATGGCGCGGCGGCGCGGATCACGCGGAAGGGGACAACCGTGTGGATGTCGAGCATCGCCTGGAAGTGCTCGTCGGACATCTTGTGCACGGGCGCGTCGAGCGTGTAGCCGGCGTTGTTGACGATGATGTCGATCTTGCCGAAGGAGTCGATCGCCTTCTGCACGAGCGCGTCCGCTGCACCGGGCTTGGTCAGGTCGCCGGCAAACACGGCGGTCTCGCCCTGGATCTCGCCGGCCGCCTGCTCGGCGACGTCGCCGTCGAGGTCGTTGATCAGGACCTCCGCGCCCTGCGCGACGAGCAGCTCCGCCGTGGCGCGTCCGATCCCGCGGGCCGAGCCTGTGACGATCGCCGACTTGCCGTCGAGTACTCCCATAACTTGCGGTCTCCTTTGGTGGTGGGAAGCCGAGTTATATATGTCTCGGGTCGATCGACGCGCCTGCGGCGCGCCCCGTCGAACCCGCTCGCGCGGGGCCGAGACGGTGCGCTTCACGGAAATGTAAGAAATTCCGAAGATTGCTTGTAAGCTGCTTGGATGTCGACCGCGACCTCAGGGGGGCGCGTGACGACGGCGCAGGAGCCGGCGGTCGCCGGACGCCTTGTCGACGCGCACTTCGTTCTCCAGCACGCGAAATCGCCCTACCTCGCCGACGTGGACATCGTCGGCCTCGATCCGTTTCTCCGCGGGCTGCTGTTCACAGACGGAACCGTCTCGCGGGCGCTGGAAGCGCACACGCTGTCGCGCGTTACCGTTGCCCCCGTCGAGCAGGTGACCACGCGCGTGCGCCAGCCGGCCGCCGGCTACCTGGCCGTCGGGGAGGGCCGGCGGTGCCTGCGCAGGCGCGTGACGATGCACATCGCCGACAGGCATCTCGCGGTGTGGGCGGAGTCCTACATCCTCCCCGAACGGCTGCCGTCGCAGTTCGAGGCGACGCTCGGCGAGACACCGCAGGGCATCGGCGGCTCGCTGCAGCAGCTGAAGCTCGAGAGCTCGCGCGAGCTGCTGTGCTTCGGGCTGGCGCCGCCACCGGCTTGGGCTGAGCCCGGCGCGTCGGCCAGTACCCTGGCGCGCGTCTACAGGATCGTCACGCAGGCGCAGCCGGCGTTGCTGATCACCGAGCACTTCGCGCTCCAGCGACGCCATGGTCGTTACCGGCTCGTCGGGTCTCCCGGCGCGGCCGGCTTCTGAGACGTGCCTTCAGAAATCGGCAGTCGCCGGCAGGCCGACGTAGCTTTCGGCAAGGCTGCGCGCCGCGGCGGGGGAGCGCTCGAGGTAGTCCAGGCGCGCGAGCTGCAGGCGCCGTTGAAACGGTCCGCCGCCGAGGTCGTGCAGCAGTTGCGTCATGTAGTTGGAGAAGTCCTGCGCCTGCCACACCCGCCGCAGCGCCGTCTCGGAGTAGGCATCGAGCGACCGCGTGTCTCCGTCCTCGTAGCACTCGGCCAGCGCGCCGGCGAGCAGGCGCGCGTCGTTGAGCGCGAGATTGAGGCCCTTGGCGCCGGTCGGCGGCACGATGTGCGCGGCGTCACCGAGCAGGAACAGCCTCCCGTAGCGCATCGGCTCGCACACGAAGCTGCGCATCGAGGTGATGGCCCTGTCGAGGATCGGTCCTTCGCTCACGCGCCAGCCGTCGCTGGTGAGCCGCAGCTGCAGCTCCGCCCAGATCCGCTCGTCAGGCCAATCCTCGATCCGCTCGGCGCTCGCCACCTGCAGGTACAGGCGGCTGACATGCGGCCCGCGCATCGAGTACAGCGCGAAGCCGCGCTCGTGCCACGCATAGATCAGCTCGTCGGTCGCGGGCGCCGCCTCGGCGAGGATCCCGAGCCAGCTGAACGGATAGACGAACTCGTGCTCGCTGAGCACGCCGGCGGGAATCGAGCGGCGCGAGACCCCGTGAAAGCCGTCGCAGCCGGCGACCACGTCGCACTCGAGCTCGTGGCGCGCGCCGGCATGGATGTAGCTGACGCGCGGCCGTTCGCCGTCGAGGTCGTGGAGGGCGAGATCGGAGACGTCGAAGTGCAGCGCCCCGCCCGAACGCGAGCGCGCCGCGATCAGGTCCTTGACGACCTCCTGCTGTCCGTAGATCGTGATCCGCCGGCCCGTCAGCGCGGTCATGTCGATGTGCTGGGTGTGGCCCTGGTGGCGCAGGTAGATGCCGCGGTGCACGAGACCCTCGCGCGCCAGCCGCTCGCCGACGCCGAGCTCGCTGAGCAGCTCGACGGTGTTGTGCTCGAGCAGCCCAGCCCGCACGCGCCGCTCGACGTACGCGCGCGAGCGAAGCTCGAGCACGACCGAATCGATGCCCGCGCGCTCGAGCATCAACGCCAGCGTCAGCCCTGCCGGCCCGGCGCCGACGATGCCGACCTGCGTCCTCACGAGGCGAGCATATCCAATGGCTAGACCACCGATGCAGCGCCTACGCGAACGACTGGTGCGGTTGCGCGCGCAGGCGGCGCGGCGGCTGGCGGGCCCCGCGCTTGCGTCGCTCGGCCAGGAGCGCTGGAGCGCGGTCGACGACTACCTCGCCGCGCAGCTCGTCGGAGACGACAGCGTGTCCGCAGCGGCACTCGCCGCGGGCGCCGCGGCTGAGCTGCCACCGATCACGGTGTCGGCCAGCCAGGGCAAGCTGCTCGAGCTGCTGGCACGCGTAGGAGGCGCGCGGCGCATCCTCGAGCTCGGGACGCTCGGCGGCTACAGCAGCATCTGGCTGGCGCGCGCGCTGCCTCCCGATGGACGGCTCGTGACGCTCGAGGCGAATCCGCGCTTCGCCGAGGTCGCTCGCGGGAACATCGCGAGAGCGGGTCTCGGCGAGACCGTCGAGGTGCGCGTCGGGCCGGCGCTCGAGACGCTGCCTGAGCTCGCCGCCGAAGCCGCGCCGTTCGACATGATCTTCATCGACGCCGACAAGGCCAACTACCCGCACTACCTGGAGTGGTCGTTGAAGCTGTCGCGCCCCGGGACGCTGATCGTGGCCGACAACGTCGTCGGCGGCGGGGCGATCGTCGAGGCCAACGGCAGCGAGCCCTGGGGAGAGGACGGCGGACTCCAGGGGGTGCGCCGCTTCTATGACCTGCTCGCTGCCGAGCCGCGCCTCAGCGCGACCGCGATCCAGACGGTCGGGGACAAGGGCTACGACGGATTCGTGCTCGCGCTCGTGACGGCGCCGCCCGCGGAGTGAGGATGACGGTCGGCGAGCGCTGCAACGCCAGCCTGGTGGTGGACCGCAACGTCGAGGCCGGCCGCGGCGCGAACCTCGCGTACATTGCGCGCGCCGACTCGCTGACCTACGAGCAGCTGCTCGGCCAGGTCAACCGCATGGGCCATCTGCTTCGGGAGCTGGGGGTACGCCGCGAACAGCGCGTGCTGCTCGCGCTCGACGACACGACCGCCTTCCCCGTCGCGTTCCTGGCGGCGATGCGGATCGGCGCGGTACCGATCCCGGTCAGCGTGCGCGAGACGCAGGCCAACTTCCGGCATTTCATCGAGGACTCCTATGCCGAGGTCGCGGTGTGCGACGCGCAGATCCTGTCGCAGCTGCGCGCGGCGCTGGCGGGCCTCGACGTGCGCTTCCTCGCGCGCGGTAGCGATGACGGGGCAACCGAGCTCGACGGCGCGCTCGCCGCGCAGTCCGACGAGCTGGACGCGGCCGATACGCATCGCGACGACATGGCCTTCTGGCTGTACACGTCGGGATCGACGGGCAAGCCGAAGGGCGTGGTGCACCTGCACCGCAGCATGGAGGTGACGTGCGAGACCTTCGGGCGTCACGTGCTGGACATGCACGAGCAGGACCGCATGTTCTCCACGACCAAGCTCTACCACTCCTACGGCCTCGGCAACAGCCTCTCCTATCCGCTGCACTTCGGGGCGAGCGCCGTGTTGCTCGACGGGCCGCCAACGCCGGAGCGGCTGCTGGCGACGCTGCGCGAGCAGCGCCCGACGGTCTACTGCTCGGTGCCGGCGCTGTACAGACAGCTCGTCGCAGACCCAGACGCCGCGGAGGCGTTCGACTCGGTCCGGCTGTGCGTGTCGGCGGCGGAGCCGCTGCCGGTGCGCACCTTCGAGCAGTGGCGCGAGCGCTTCGGGCTGGAGATCGTGGACGGGATCGGCGCGACCGAGATGTTCGTCACGTTCTGCTCGAATCGGCCGGGCGATGTCGTGCCGGGCACGACGGGGCGCCCCGTTCCGGGCTACGAGCTGCGTCTGATCGACGACGCGGGCAACCACGTCGACGGAGCCGGCGTCGGGGCGCTCGAAGTGCGCGGAGGTTCACGCGCCGCCTTCTACTGGCACCAGAGCGAGAAGACCGCGAGCAGCATGCGCGGCGAGTGGCTCGCGACCGGCGATCGCTTCCGCAGGCGCCAGGACGGGACATACGAGTACGTGGGCAGGGGCGATGACATGCTCAAGGTCGGCGGGCTGTGGGTCTCGCCGGTTGACATCGAGCAGGTGCTGCTCGAGCACCCGGCCGTCGACGGCGCGGGCGTCGTCGGTGTGCGCGTCGATGACTACAACCGCGTCGCGGCGTTCGTCAAGTGCGACGCCGGGGACCGCGGCGACGAGCGACTCGCCGAGGCGCTGCGGTCCTGGTGCAGAGAGCGCCTGCGCGACTACGAATATCCGCACGTGATCCGGTTCGTGGACGAGCTGCCGCAGACGCTCAACGGCAAGCCTCAGCGCTTCAAGCTGCGCGAGTTGATCGAGCGCGAGCTGACGCCGTCGCGCCAGGTCGAGCGCGGCTCGCTGGCACAGACGCTTACGGATGTCGCGCCCGCCGAGCGCGACAAGGCGGTGGCCGAGCTGGTGCTCGAGCAGATCGTCGCCGTGCTCGGCGAGCCTTCCGTCGGCGTGAGCGACGTGCAGCGCTCGTTCGAGGAGCTCGGCTTCGACTCGCTCGCTGCCGTCGAGCTGCGCAACCGCCTGTGCAGCGCGGCCGGCCTGTCGCTGCCCTCGACGCTGATCTTCGACCACCCCACGCCGGCTGCGGTCGCAGGCCTGCTGCGCGCGCTCGCGGAAGGACTCGAACCCGACTCCGACCTCGACCCCGAGGCCGGCATCGAACAGGCGTCGTATCTCGAGCGAGCGCTCGAGAGCGTCGAGCGGCGGGTGCCGGCGCCGCGGATGCCGCCGGCGTCGCCCGCGCTGCGCGTCAAGACCTCGGCGTGGGTGCGAAGCGTCGTGCCGGTGCGGCTCGTGGTGAGCAGAGCCGAACGCCGCGGCCGGCACGCGTGGGAGCGCTACAGCGGCGAGCGCGCACAGGCGCTCGCGGCGATGGAGACGATCGTCGCGGGGACCCCACGCGCGGCAGAGCTGCCGCAGCTCGCGCGCGCGTCAACGGTCGAGGGCAGGATCGACCGGGCACTGTTCTGGCAGCGCCCTTGGTCGGCGAGCCTCGATGCCGCGTCGGGCGCCCGTCTGGAGCAGGCGCTGTCGGCAGGTCGTGGCATGGTGCTCAGCGCGTGCCACATGGGCCCGTACTACCGCCTGCAGTGTGTGCGCCCGCTCGACGGCCCCGACACGTATCTGGTGCCGGGAGCGTGGTTCTTCGAGCCGCCCACCCCGGACCACTGGGGGCGCCGCCTGGCGCGCTGGCGCAAAGGCACGAACAGTCGCCTGGTGCCGGCCAAAGGGTCGTTTCGCATCATCCAGATGCTGCTCGAGCGCGGCGAGCGCGTGCTGCTGTTCTTCGACATGCCCGGCGCACGCGAGACCCGCTTCCTGGGCAAGCCGGTGGCGCTCGCCGATGGCACCGCGCAGCTGGCGATCCGCGCCGACGCGCTGGTCGTGCCCGTGCGCGCGCGCCGCGACGGACACCGGGTGTGGGTCGATGTCGCGGCGCCGCTCGACCCCAGGGAGTTCGCCGGTGTCGATCAGCTGATCGACACGCTGGCGGCGCTGCATGAGCGCTGGATCCTCGAGCTTCCTGAGACGATGGCCGACCCCCGCACGTTCGGCTGGGAGCAGGGCGCGAGCCCGGACGCGTGGCTCGCTCCCGGCGCCCCTGCGCCCGCGCGGCGCTCGAGCTGAGCGCCGGCCGTGAGCGGCGTGCGTCAGCCGGTGATGATGACGCCGAAGTCCTGCGTGTAGATCGCGCCGGGCTGCCCGTGGGCGAGCGAGGCGGGGGGGTGCGGCGAGACGCCGATCCCGGTTTCGCGGTAGCGGGCGTCGAGGATGTTCGCGCGGTGTCCCGGCGAGGCCATCCATGCGGCCACGATCGCGCGCGGCGTCGCCAGGTAGAGGGTCCCCCACGCGATGTTCTCGCCGACTTCGTAGCCGACGCGCGAGCTCGAGATGTAGCCGGCGTCGCGCAGCCGCGCGAGCGGCGTCTGGCCGCTCGGTCCGTCGTGTTCGAAGTAGTCGCCGAAGGCCATGCTCACCGAGTGCGCCTGCGCGGCACGGCGCAGCCGCCTGTTCGGTCGCAGCGTTCGCTCGCCGTGGGCCAGACGTTCACGGTTGATCAGGCACAGCGTGGCCGCGCGGATCAGCGCGGTGTCGGTGGGGGAGGGGCGCAGCCGCGTGTTCACGCAGGTGTGGTGGCCGTAGCCGGTGCCGGTGTGCCTGTTGCAGCTCCCCGGCAGCGTGCCGTTGCCGGCGTGGTAGCTCGCGCAGACGGCACCGTGGTGGGCGTTCCCCTGGGCACCGAGCGCGGGCGAGACCGCTGCACAAGCGCCGAGCGCGAGCGCGGCAAGCGCGACGTTGCGGAGCGTGCGGAGAGGGGCCACGGGGGACCTATCGGCCGCTCAACCATCAAACATGAGCAGGAAGGGTGAGGTTTGGACAGCTCTTTGCAAGCGCCCGCGTGCAGCCGGCGCATCCCTACAGCGCGAGCACCCGCCCGAGCACCTCGCGCATGATCTCGTCGCTGCCGCCGCCGATCGGCCCGAGGCGCGCGTCGCGCGCGGCGCGCTCGATGAAGTACTCGCGCATGTAGCCGGCGCCGCCGTGGATCTGCAGGCACGCGTCCATCAGCTCGAAGCACGCTCGCTGGGTGAGCAGCTTCGCCATCGTCACCTCCCGCAGCGGCTCCTCGCCGCCGACGAAGCGCCGCAGCGCGTCGTAGGTGACGCAGCGGCACGTGTGTACGGAGGTCGCGAGATCGGCGAGCTTGTGGCGGATCGCCTGGTGACCTGAGAGTGGCCGGCCGAACGCCTGGCGCTCGCGCGCGAACTCGGCGGTGCGCTCCCACGCGAGCGCCATCGCGCCGACGGCGCCGAGCGCCATCGCCAGGCGCTCCCACTGGAAGTTGGCCATGATCAGCTTGAAGCCCTCGTTCAGCTCGCCGAGCAGGTTCTCCTCGGGCACGAACACGTCCTGGAAGCTGATCGTGGCGGTGTCCGAGGCGTGCCAGCCGAGCTTGTCGAGCTTCGCCGACACGACGCCCTCGCCGCGATCGACGATCAGGAACGAGACGTCGTGGTGGCGGCTGGGCGGCGTCGTCTGCTTCGTCTTTACCGCCGTCACGATGAAGTGCGCGCGCACGCCGTTGGTGATGTAGGTCTTCTCGCCGTTCAGCAGCCAGCCGCCGTCGACACGCTCCGCGCGCGTGGTGATCGCCGCGACGTCTGAGCCGGCTCCCGGCTCGGTGATGCCGAGCGCGCCGATCCTCTCGCCGCGAATCGCCGGCACGAGGTAGCGCTGCTTCTGCTCCTCGGTGCCGAACTTCCAGATCGGTGGGGTGGCGATGTTGATGTGTGCGCCGATCCCCGCCGCGGTGCCGCCGGAGCCGATGCGTGCCATCTCCTCGCACAGCACCGCCTCGTGCAGGTAGTCGCCGCCCTGCCCGCCGTACTCCTCCGGATACTTGAGACCGAGCAGGCCCTGCGCGGCGAGCTTCCCGAACACGTCGTCGGAGAACCAGCGCTCGTCCTCCCACTGCTGCGCGTGTGGCGCGAGCTCGCGCTCGATGAAGCCGCGCGCGGAGGCGCGCAGCTGTTCGTGCTCGTCGGTGAACGGGGGCATCGTCGGAGTCATTGGGCGCTCACCGTAGGAGCACTGGCGTGTGCCGGCGCGGGCCGCCGGTGCTCGGCGAACAGCGCGAGCGCGTAGCGCCCGGCTGGATGCTCGCGCGCGCGCCGCACGAGCATGGCGGTGGCGGGCGCGAGTGCGTCGGGCTGCGGCAGCGCGACGCCGTACCCCAGCGGGACGATCACCGGCGCGCACAGCGCGGCAAAGGTCAGGTCGGCGGCGCCGAAGCGCTCACCGCACAGGTACGGGCGACCGTCGGACAGCAGCTCCGCGACGTGGTCGAGCTCGCGGAAGACGGCGGCCTCGTCGGCCACCTCGATCCCGGGAACGATCCCGAGCGCTCGCGCCACGAAGCGCTTCAGCAGCGGCCAGCCGGCTCGCAGCGCCGCGTCCTCCCAGGCGGGCACGCCCTGGTCGTTGAAGGCGAACACGAGCTTCGGCTGGCGGAACATGTGCACGTAGATGAGCCGCCGTCCGGGTGGCCCGAGTCTGTCGTCGAAGCGACGGCAGAGCGCGTTGACCTCGGCGCGCGCGGCGGGCTCGGTGGGAAACAGCCGCCGCTCGGGTGCCACGTGCGCGTCGCTCCAGACGAGGATCTCGTGTGACTCTCCGATCACGCCGTCGGGCGTGACTAGCACCGGCACCGTGGCGCCGCCGCCCGCGCGCCGCGCCGCCACTCGGTGGATGCCCTGGATGTGGCGCTCCTCGCGGTAGCGCAGCTCGGCCCGATCGAGGGCCCAGCGTGCCTTCTCGCAGTAGTGGCTGATCGGGATCGTGATCAGCCGCAGCACGGGCGTCTCGAGGTCGTCCGGCGTGTTGATGGAAGATGTGCCGGATGACCAGCACGGAGATCAAGTCTGCGCCGCGGGCACGACGCATGCTCGCCGGGGCGATCGACGCGGCGCTCGTCGGCGGTGGCACCTGGCTGTGGCGAAAGCGCCGGGGTGGCGAGAGTGCGCGCGCGGCTCGCTGGATGCCGGTGCTCGAGCTGGCGGCAGAGTCCCTTCGCCAGCAGCTGCGCAGCCCCGGACAGCTGCTGCTCGGGCTGCGCACCGTCGACCGGCGCACCGGTCGACGCCTCGAGCTGTGGCGCACGCTGGTGCTGCTCGGCGCCGGCGTCGCTCGCGGGGTGTTCATGCGGCGCCTGGCCCCACCGCGGTTGACGCCCGAGCAGGAACGCGATCGAAGTGGCTTCCTGGACGAGCTGAACGCGATCCAGGCGCGTCATCCGGACGACGCAGTCGCTCGCGAGGCCGAACGGCGGCAGCTGTTCGAACGCCAGCACAACCAGGTTCCGGACATCCTCCGTCACACAGCTGCCCCGATGCTCGCGATCGGCCTGCTCAACAGCCGTTTGCGCCGCCGCCTCGCCCCCACGACGGAGGTCCTCGCCGAGGATCGCGAGTCTCACAACCCGTAGGAGCGGCCGATCACGTCGAGCATGATCTCGTCGGTGCCGGCGCCGATGCGGTTCAGGCGCATGTCGCGCCACACCCGCTCGACGCCGTACTCGCGCATGTAGCCGGCGCCGCCGTGGATCTGGATGCATTCGTCGGCGACTTCGCAGGCGATGCGCGCGGCGTGCAGCTTGGCCATCGAGATCTCGCGCACGGGGTACTCGCCGTTGTTGAAGCGCCACGCGGTCACGTACACCATCTGCCGCGCGGACTCGATTTTGGTGGCCATCTCGGCGAACTTGTGGCGGATCACCTGGAACTTGCCGATTTCGCGGCCGAACGCCTTGCGCTCGTGCGCGTACTGGAGCGTGCGCTCGAAGCACTTCTGCGCGCCCGCGACGCAGCCGGCGGCGCCGATCAGGCGCTCGCCCTGGAGCTCCCACATGATGTGGTAGAAGCCCTTGCCGACCTTCCCGAGCACGGCGCTCTCGGGAACGCGCACGTCCTGGAAGGCGAGCAGCGCGGTGTCCGAGGCGTGCATGCCGAGCTTCTCGAGCTTCTTCTCGCGGATCACCCCGGGACTGTCCATCGGCACGAGGAACAGCGTGAAGCCGTCGTAGCCGGCGTCGGGGTCGGTCTTGGTGACGAGCACGATCACGTCGGCGCGGTGGCCATTGGTGATGTAGGTCTTGGAGCCGTTGATCACGTAGTCATCGCCGTCGCGCACGGCGCGAGTCTTGATGCCCGAGACGTCCGATCCGGCGTCAGGCTCGGTGATCCCCAGGCAAAGGATCGCCTGGCCCTTGATCGCCGGTTCGGCCCAGCGGCGCTTCTGCTCCTCGGTGCCGAATGCGAGGATCGGCGGCATTGCCATGTCCGTCTGCACCGCGAGGCCCATTGCGAGGCCGCCGGAGTTGGCGTTGGTGATCTCCTCGGCGAGCACCAGGCTCGTGTAGTAGTCGCCGCCCTGTCCGCCGTACTCCTCCGGCTTGTCGAGGCCGAGGAAGCCCAGCTCGCCCATGCGCTTGAACACGGAGTCGGGGAACGTCGTCTCCTCCCATTCCTCGGCGTGCGGCGCGAGCTCTTTGATGGCGAAGCTGCGGATCGACTCGCGCAGCTGTTCGTGCTCGTCGGTGAAGATGAAGTGCTTGCGCTGGCTCTTGAAGTCCGGCTTGCGCACGCTCTCGGCGGTGGCGGCCATCGGGGTGATCTCCTTGGTCTCTTGCGTTGGCTGGCTTGGCTGGGTGGCTTGCGTTGGCTGGCTCGGCTGGGTGGCGCTCGCTGCAAAGTGAACAGTACCGCTAACTACTTGCCTCGGGCGCGAATGCGGATACGATCTTGGCGTGCCCACCGACAAGGTCCTCTACGAGCTCGCCGACTCGGGCGTCGCGACGATCACGCTGAACGATCCTGACACGCGCAACGCGCTCTCTCCGGAGCTGCTCGCGGGCCTGATCGAGGCGTTCGAGCGCGCGCGAGACGACGAGCGGGCGCGCTGCGTGGTGCTGGCGTCCTCGCACGAGAAGACGTTCTCCTCGGGCGCGAGCCTCGGCGGCTTCGGCGCCGACACGCCGCTCGTGGAGAAGCACTTCGCCTCTGAGCGCTTCGTGGGCCTGTTCAAGCTGATCGGCGCGCTCGGCAAGCCGACGCTGTGCGTGGCGCGCGGCCACGTGCTGGCGGGCGCGCTGGGAATCGCGTTGGCGTGCGATCTGATCCTCGCCTCCGAGGAGGCGACGTTCGGCACCCCGGAGATCAACGTCGGCACCTTCCCGTTCATGATCATGGCGCTGATCTACCGCAACGTATCGCGCAAGCAGGCCAACGAGCTGCTGCTGCTGGGTGAGCGCTGGAGCGCGCAGCAGGCGCTGGCTGCGGGCTTCGTCAACCGCGTGGTGGCCGACGCGGAGCTCGACGGGCTCGCAGCGGAGTGGGCGGGCAAGCTGGCGGGCAAGTCGCCGGTGATCATGCGCCTCGGCAAGGAAGCGATGCGCCGCCAGCTCGACATGCCCCTGGACGACGCGCTCGACTACCTGCGCGCGCAGCTCAGCCTCGCGCTCTCCACCGAGGACATCGTCGAGGGCGTGACGGCGTTCTTCGAGAAGCGCGAGCCGCGGTGGAAGGGCCGCTGATGAGTCCCCGCAAAGCCGCCACGCCGCCGCCGGTCGAGACCCCGCCTGCGGCTGCGCAGCCGGCGACACCCTCGCTGCTGCGCCCGCTGGTCGAGGATCTGCATGCGCGCCGCGCGCAGATCCGGATGGGGGGCGGGGAGGAGAAGATCGCCGAGCAGCACGCGCGTGAGAAGCTGACGGCGCGCGAGCGCATCGCGCTGCTCGTGGACGACGGCACGTTCGTGGAGCTGGGAATCCACGCCCGCCCGCACTTCTCCCAGCGCGCGATGGACGGGGTGCAGGCGCCGGCCGACGGCGTGATCACGGGCTACGGCAAGGTCGACGGGCGTCTGACGGCGGTGTGCGCGTACGACTTCACGGTGATGGCCGGGTCGATGGGCATGACCGGCGAGCTGAAGACGACGCGCCTGCGCGAGCTGGCGCTGCGCGAGCGGATCCCGTTCGTGTGGCTGCTGGACTCGGCGGGCGCCCGCGTGCAGGAGGCGGCGGGCGCGATGTTCGCGGGCTCGGGGCACCTGTTCCGCGAGGAGGTCGTCATGAGCGGCGTGATCCCGCAGGTGGCGGCGCTGATGGGCCCGTGCGCCGCGGGCACCGCATACATCCCGGGGCTCGCGGACTTCGTGCCGATGGTCAAGGGCCGCGGCTCGATGGCGCTGGCGGGCCCGCACCTGGTGCGCGCCGCGGTCGGCGAGGAGGTCACCCAGGAGGAACTGGGCGGCTCGCGCGTGCACTGCCGCAAGTCGGGCGTCGGCGACATGGAAGTGGACGACGACGAGCAGTGCATCGAACGGATCAAGCAATACCTCTCCTACATGCCGCAGAACTGCGAAGAGAAGGCTCCGAGCCTGCCGGTGAGCGACCCGATCGACAGGCGCGAGGAGGAGCTGCTGGACGTGCTGCCGGACTCCAACCGGAAGCCGTATGACATGTACGAGGTGATCCGCAGGATCGTCGACGACGGCGAGTACTTCGACATCAAGGGCCAGTGGGCGAAGACGATCATCACGTGCTTCGCGCGCTTCGGCGGTCGGCCCGTGGGGATCGTCGCCAACCAGCCCAAGCAGCTGGGCGGCATCCTCGACAACAACTCCGCCGACAAGGCCGCGCGCTTCGTGAACCTGTGCAACGCGTTCGCGATCCCGCTGGTGTTCATCCAGGACGTGCCGGGCTTCATGGTCGGCTCGAAGATCGAGGCCGAAGGCATCATCCGCCACGGCGCGAAGATGCTGTACGCGGTCGCCAACGCGACGGTGCCGAAGATCACGGTGATCACGCGCAAGGCCTACGGCGCGGGCTACTACGTGATGAACGGCCGCGCATATGAGCCGGACCTGATCGTGGCGTGGCCGAGTGCGGAGATCAGCGTGATGGGCGCGGAGGGCGTGGTCGAGATCGCGTTCCGCAAACAGGTCGACGCCGCGGAGGACCCGGCGGCGAAGAAGGCCGAGCTGATCGAGGGCTTTCGCAAGATCTTCGACGTGTACATCGCGGCGGGCAACGATCTGATCGACGACGTGATCGACCCGCGTGAGACGCGCGAGACGATCTACCGGGCGCTCGAGATGTCGCAGAACAAGAAGATCGAGCGGCCATGGAAGCGGCAAGGAGTGGTACCGGTATGAGGCCCGTATGCCGGCGCGCTACGGCGTCCTCGGTCGCTCGTGTGCGGAGCACACTTCGCTCCCTGCGTCCTTGTATCGCTTGGCCTACGAGCCTCATACCCGCGCACTGCTTGACCGATGACCCACGAACTTACGGAGCGTGATGAAGATGTCGCTTGACGACCCCGTAGTGATCACGTGCTCCATCTCCGGCGCGATCGCCAATCGCGAGCAGTGCCCGGCGATCCCGTACACGCCGCAGGAGTACGCGGCGGAGGCACGGCGGATCGTGGACGAGGGCGGCGTGCACATACATATCCACGCGCGCAAACCCGACGGGACGCCGTCGTATGAGATCGAGGACTTCCAGGCGATCACGGACGCGATCCGCGCGGAGGTAGGCGACGCGGCGATCATCAACTACTCGACGGGCACGATCGGGGTCCCGGTGGCCAAGCGCATCGAGTACCTGAGGGCGTGCCGCCCTGAGGTGGCGGCGCTGAACATGGGCTCGATGAACTACGCGAAGTACTCGCGCTCGAAAAAGCAGTTCGTGTTCAAGATGGTGTTCGAGAATCCGTTCGACGAGATCATCGAGCTGCTCGAGGCGATGAACGAGCTCGGCATCAAACCTGAGCACGAGTGCTTCGACGTTGGCCACGTCGGCAGCCTGGCGCCGCTGATCGACATGGGCGTGCTGAAAGGGCCGCTGCACGTCGACTGCGTGATGGGCGTCGTCGGCGGGATCCCGCCGACAGCGCGCAACCTCGCGGCGATGGTCGACAACATCCCCGGTGGGGGTGGGTCGGCGGGACCTCGAAACCATTGGGGGGTGATCGGGATCTCGCGCGACCAATGGCTGCTGGTGTCCGCTGCGCTCACCCTCGGCGGCTCGATCCGCGTGGGCCTCGAGGACAACCTGTACCTGCCCGACGGGACGATGGCGCGCTCCAACGGCGAGCTGATCGCGAAGGCGAGGCAGATGACCGAGGACATGGGACGCCGGCCGGCGAGCGTGCAGGAGGCCCGGGCGATGCTGGCGATCCCCCAACGCGAGGGGAGCCTGGCGTGAGCCTCCCACTGGAGGGCATCCGCGTGCTCGACCTGTCCCGCCTTCTGCCGGGCGGCTTCTGCTCGCTGCTGCTGGCGGACTTCGGCGCGGACGTGGTGAAGGTCGAGGACACAGGCATGGGCGACTACATCCGCTGGTCGCCTCCGTATTACGAGGGCGCCCACGACAGCGCCAAGTCGGCGCTGTTCCTGTCGCTCAATCGCAACAAGCGCTCGATTCGCCTGGACCTGAAGAGCGAGGACGGGCGCGAGGCGCTGCTCGAGCTCGTACGCGACGCGGACGTGGTGCTCGAATCCTTCCGCCCCGGTGTGCTCGACCGCCTCGGCGTGGGGTACGAGCGGATGCGCGAGCGCAACCCGGGGATCGTGTTCTGCGCGATCTCGGGCTACGGTCAGGACGGCCCGAAGCGCGACGCGTCGGGCCACGACATGAACTACCTGGGCCTGATCGGGCTGCTGGGCCTGACGGGCGAGCGCGGGGGAGGGCCGGTGCAGGCGGCGGGGCAGATCGCCGATCTCGGCGGCGGTGCGCTGATGGCGGCGTTCGGGATCATGGCGGCGCTGCGCGAGCGCGACGGCTCACCTGCCAGAGATGGACAGTCGGGGCATCCGGGCTCCGGCGAGGGGCAGCTGGTCGACGTGTCGATGTCCGACGGCGCGCTGTCGTGGCTCGCGATGGTGGCGGCGGCGCACTTCGCCGATGGCACGGTGCCGCACCGTGGCGATCTGCCGCTGGCGGGCGCGTTGATCTGCTACCGCCCGTATGAGTGCGCCGATGGCTGGGTGTCGCTGGGGGCGCTGGAGCCGAAGTTCTGGCAGGCGTGGTGCCGTGGCGTGGGCCGCGATGAGCTGATCGCAAAGCAGTTCGAGCGCCCGGGCTCGGATGCGCACGCGCAGGTGATCGAGATCTTCAGGGCGCGCACGCGCGCGGAGTGGGAGGTGTTCGCGCGCGAACACGACTGCTGCCTCGAGCCGGTGCTGGAGCTCGACGAGGCGCTGGACTCCGAGCTCGTCCGCGCGCGAGAGATGGTGGTGGCGCTCGAGCAGCCCGGCGTCGAGCGGCCGGTGCGTCAGCTGGGGATCCCGGTCAAGCTGAGTCGCACTCCGGGCAGCTCGGCGCGACTGCCGGGCCCGGCGCTCGGGGAGCACACCGAGGAACTGCTGCTGAGCGCGGGATACACGCCCGCGCAGGTAGCCGCGATGCTCAGCGCGGGTGCGGCGGCGGCCGCGGCGCCGCACGCGGCGGGCGCCGGCTCGGAGCCGGCGCCGACGTTCCGAGCGTGAGCCGGCGATGAGCGTCAAATCGAAAGCCCGCCCACCCCTGCTGAAGATGAGCGAGTTGGCGGAGCGCTCGGGCGTGAGCGCGGGGACGATCCGCTACTACCTGCGCGAGGGGCTGCTGGGCGCGGGCGAGGATGTGGTCAGGACCTCGCGCAACATGGCGTACTACCCGCCGGACTACGTCGAGCGGATCGCGCTGATCAAGCGTCTGCAGGAGGAGCGCTTCATGCCGTTGCGTGTGATCCGCGACGCGCTGCACGAGGACCCGGAGCGCGTGCGTGCGCTGATCGAGCTCGAGGACCGGATCCTCGAGCGGGCGCTGATCAGCGCGGAGGACGGCACGCGCTTCTCGCGCGCGCTGGCGCAGGAGCGCTACGGCGTCCCGCGCAACGTGCTCTCGCGCCTGGCGGAGATCGGCGTGCTGACGCCCAACCAGCGCGGATACGACCGTGACGACGTGAAGATCATCGAGGCGATCGCGAATTTCCGTGCGGGCGGCTACGACGAGGCGTTGGGGTTCACGGTGTACGACACGCTGCGCTACCGCGAGGCGCTCGAGCCGCTGGTCGAGGAGGAGGTGCAGGCGCTGCTCGGGCGCTTGGCGGGCGAGGTGGAGGTCGAGCGCGCGATGGAGATCGTCGCCGCCGGCACCGAACCATTGCGCGAGCTGATCGGCGCGATGCACTCGAAGCTGCTGCTAGCCGCCTTGCGCCGCCATCGAGCCAGTGAACCGCAAGCTCAGCCCCGTAGACGCACGGGCTCGAAGGAAAGCACCTCGGCGAGCGTGTCGTAGTGGCGGTCGTGGTGCAGGACCGCGGCTTGGTGCTGTTGTGCGCATGCTCCGATCAGAAGGTCCGGGATCGGCAGACGATGCCGGCCCCGCCTGCCGAGCTCCTGCTGGGCGCTTACGGCCGTAGCGATCGTCTCCGCGTCCATACGCAATTCGCGAAACGCAGCCAGGTCGTCCTCGATCCGCTCGTACTCATGGGGCGAGCGTGCGCTGTAGAGCATCTCAAGACGTATCACCGCGCAGACGCAGATCTCACCGAGATCGAGCGCCTCGGAGGTAGCTCGCTCAAGCGCCGACTTGTCGGCAAGCAGCAGCTTGCCTAGCGCCACGCCTGGTCGTCTCTGATCGCGTCCCAGTCCACGGTGCCCTGCAGACCGGCAAGCGCAGCGCGCTGGCGACCCCGGCGGCGGTCCGCCTCCTCCTCGAGTTGGTCGAGGTGTAGCGAGTGATGTCCGGTTTCCGCCAGCAGCAGCAGCAGGTCCTTGCGGCTCTCGATCTCGGGCCAGCGTCGTTGTGCGTCGTCGAGCAGGCCACGCAGGGGGCCGGTGTCGGTAACCGTATAGCGGGGACGGGTCGTCGGCATGCGAGTAGTAGTGTAGCACCTTCACTGGAAGGTGCAGCACCTCGCGCCGCCGCTCGGCAAAGATCAGATCAGCACGAGCGTTATGCTTCAAAGGTTGACTGACCAGTCAATCTAACCCTGGTGTCGCGGGAGGAAATGCGCTTGTGAAAGTGGCGGCCGTACAGCTCAACTCGACCGCCGACCGTGTCGCGAACATGGCCCACGCGGATCGGCTCACGCGCGCCGCCGCGGCGGACGGCGCGAAGCTGATCGTGCTGCCGGAGAAGTGGACGGCGATGGGCTCCGAGCAGGATCTGCGCGATGGCGCCGAGACGCTCGACGGTGCGGCGATCGGGTGGGCGCGGGCGACCGCGCGCGAGCTCGCCGTCGATCTCGTGGCGGGCTCGATCCTCGAGCGTGTCGCCGGCCAGTCGAAGCTCGCGAACACCTCGGTGCACGTCAGCCCGCACGGCGAGGTGATGGCGAGCTATCGCAAGATTCACATGTTCGACGTGGAAGTCGGCGGGCGCACGTACTGCGAGTCGGCGCTTGAGGAACCGGGCGAGGAGATCGTGCTGTCGCACACGGCCGACGGCGTCGAGCTGGGCCTTTCGATCTGCTACGACCTGCGCTTCCCCGAGCTGTATCGGATCCTCGCGGTGCGCGGTGCGCGGATCCTGACGGTGCCGGCGGCATTCACGTTGGCGACGACGCGCGATCACTGGGAGACGCTCGTGCGGGCGCGCGCGATCGAGAATCAGGCGTTCGTGATCGCCGCCAACCAGGTCGGCGAGCACCCCGCCTCGCAGCATTCCGGCGGACGCTCGATGATCGTTGACCCGTGGGGCGTGGTGCTCGCGCAGGCGCCCGACGCCGAGAGCTACATCCTCGCCGAGCTCGACCTCGACAGCCAGCTCGCGACCCGCGCGCGCCTGCCCGCGCTCGCCAACCGCCGTCCCGAGGCCTATCGCTGGCCGGTGGCGGAGACGGTATGAGCACGGGACGCGCACCGGCCTCGCGCGCGAAGGCGCCGGACAAGCGCCGCCTGATCCTCGACGCGGCGGTGCGGGTGTTCGCGCGCCAGGGCTTTCACGCGTGCCGCGTGTCTGACATCGCCGACGAGGCGGGCGTGGCGTATGGCCTCGTGTACCACTACTTCGCCTCCAAGGACGAGGTGCTCGACACGCTGTTCCTCGAGCGTTGGAACGTGATGCTCGAGCTGATCCGCGAGGTCGACGCGACGGCGGTCCCGGTCAGGGACAAGCTCACGGCGATCGCGTCGTTCATCGTCGACAGCTACCAGCACGACCCCGACCTGATGAAGGTGATCATCGTCGAGGTGACCCGCGCGGCGAACTCCTTCGGCAACACGCACATCGCGACGATCCGCGAGGCCTACGACCTGATCGGCGGGATGATCGTCGAGGCTCAGGAGCAGGGTGTGTTCAAGGCGGAGATCGAACCGCGCTTCGCCGCGATGGCCTTCTACGGCGCGATCGAGCAGCTGCTCACGGGCTGGATCTTCGATCTGCTGCCGCAGGGGGAGGATCATTTCGAGCGCGCCAAGTGGCTCGTCGTGGAGACAGTCTGCGGCGGTCTGGAAACCTGAGCGAACGGCGAGTTTCGAACCCGACCACGTCGGGGAATAGACTGACGCGCGCATGGAAAACGAGATGGTCAAGCGGTTGCTGTGGCAGGGCCTGCTGGCGGGCGTCAGCGCGCTGGTGGGGATCGTCGCCCACCGTGCGGCGGCGATCGCGTGGCGACGCGTGTTCGACGAGGAGCCGCCCGAGTGAGCGCTCAGCCACCACCGCCTGCGGGGGAGCGGTCGGCGAGCGCCGCACAGAGAACCGAGACGCAGAACATCGCGGCCACGATCGCGGAGGTGTCCGAGCGCGCGACGCTGCTGGTGCGCGAGGAGATCGAACTCGCCAAGGTCGAGATGACCGAAAAGGCGACGAAGCTCGTCAGGGGCGCTGTCGTCGGCGTGGCGGCCGGCGTGTTCTTCTTCACGGCGCTCGTGTTCGCACTCGTCGGGTGCGCGTGGCTGCTCTACTACTACCTCCCGATCGGCAACAACTTCACGTACTTCTGGGGCTTCTTCGCGATGTCCGTGATCCTCGTGGTGCTCGGCGCGCTCGCAGGGCTGATCGCGGCGCGGGCCGTCAAAAAAGGAGCGCCGCCGGTGCCGAACATGGCGATCGAGGAGGCGCGCAAGATCCGCGACAGCGTGGCCACGGGCGCGGCGCCCCCCGCGGTCGCACCGGGCCCCGCCGCCGCGAGCTCGTCGGCGGTCGCGGGAGAGCAGAGCTGATGGCACAGCGCTCGCCGGCGGAGATCCGCAGCTCGATCGAGGCCAACCGCATGGAGCTGGCGGTGTCCGTCCAGAAACTGCGCGGCGAGGTGACGCGTCTGACCGACTGGCGCGCACACGTCGAGCGCCATCGCACCGAAATCACGGTCGGCGCAGCGGTCGTCGGCCTGATGATCGGCGCACGCGTGCTGCGCCGCCGCCGGCGCAGCCGCGACTGATCAGCCGATCAGGACAGCAGCGCGCGCGGGATCGCGCCGACGCCGATCAGCCCCGGGCCGGTGTAGGTGCCGATTACCGGTCCGACCTCGGAGGTGAAGAGGGGCTCGGAGTCGAAGATCCCGCGGCAGCGGTCGAGCAGGCGCTGGGCCTGCTCGGGTGCCTGGATGTGCTGCACCACCCAGCCGTCAGCGCCGCTGTCGTGCAGATCCTGCGCGTAGGCGACCATGCGCTCGAACGCGCGACCGGCGGTGCGCACGCGCTCGACCGGCACGATCTCGCGCTCGAGCGAGAGGATCGGCTTGATCTTCAGCGTGCCACCGAGCCACGCCTGCGCCTTGCCGATGCGCCCGCCGCGCCTGAGGTACTCGAGCGTGTCCAGGCAGAACCAGATCCGCAGCACCGCGCGCGCGTCGCGCACGCGCGCCACGACGCCGTCGAGATCGGCGCCGTCGCGGGCGGCGGCCGCGGCGGCGAGCACGAGCATGCCTGTGCCGCCGCAGGCGGTTTCGCTGTCGATCACCGCGACGCGCTCGCCGAGGCCGCGCTCGGCGAGCAGCCCGTGCGCCTGGCGCGCGGCCTCGACGGTGCCGGAGATGCCGCCGGCGAGGTGGATCGAGACGACGTCGCGGCCTTCGTCGAGCAGCGGCTCCCAGACGGTGAGGAAGTCACCGATCGAGGGCTGTGAGGTTGTGGGTAGTTCGCGGTCGTCGCGCAGCCGCTCATAGAAGGCGTCGAAGCCGTCCATCTGCAGCTCGCGCTCGGGCTGTCCTTTCCAGCCGACGTACAGGCTGACCTGATGGATGCTCTCGTCCTGGGCGAGCGCCCGGGGAAGGTAGTGAGTGCTGTCGGCGGCGACCGCGACTGGGGCCATGCGGCGCGGGACGCTACACCACAGCCTGGGCGAGCTCCCCAGACTCGTACATCTCGGTGACGATGTCGCAGCCGCCGAGCAGCTCTCCGCCGACGAACAGCTGCGGGATCGTGGGCCAATCCGAGAGCGCAGTCAGCTCCTGGCGGATGCGCGGGTCGGGCAGCACGTCGACCGCGGCGAACGGCACGTCGAGCGCCTGCAGCACGGCGACGGTGCGCGCGGAGAAGCCGCATGCGGGCGCCTCGGGCGTTCCCTTCATGAACAGGATCACCTTGTGCTGGGCGATCGCCTCGGCGATCGCATCGCGGATCGGGTTGCTTTCCTCGTTGGGCGCGGGCGCCGGCGCGGGCTGCGCGGCGGACATCGGCAGTGGCTGGGACTGGCTGGCGGACATGGAGTGCTCCTGGCTGTCAGTTGGTGGGGATCTTCGAGGGGGCGTGGGTCTTGAGCGCGAGCGCGTGGATCGCTCCGCCGATTTCGGCGCCGAAGACTGCATACACGAGACGGTGCTGCTCGATCCGGCTGAGTCCTTCGAACGCCGGCGCGGTGACGGTGGCGCTGAAGTGGTCGCCGCCGCCGGTGTAGTCCTCGACATCAGCGTGCGCCCCTGCGATGGCGGCCTCGATACGCTGTTTTATGTCCTCTGCGGAGGGCATGCGCCTCAAGGGTAGAAGGTCTGTGCACGTGCGCGAGCGTCCGCCGTCCCACCGCTATACTTTGGAAAGTCTTGAAGCCGTCCACAGGAGCAGAGCAATGATCGAGATCACCGACAAGGGCGCCGAGAAGGTGCACGAGTTCCTCGCCTCCCAGCAGGCGGACGTGAGCGTTGCGGGCCTGCGTGTGGGCGTGCGCGGCGGCGGCTGCTCGGGCTTCCAGTACCAGCTGGCGTTCGACGAGCAGCGCGAGAGCGACGTGGTGTTCGAGAGCCACGGCCTGAAGCTGCTGGTGGATGGCGAGAGCCTGCAGTTCGTGCGCGGCTCGACGATCGACTACGAGGAGAGCCTGCAGGGCGCGGGCTTCAAGGTCAACAACCCCAACGTCGTCGCGGCCTGCGGCTGCGGCTCCTCGTTCCGCGTCGCCGAGGAGGAGCAGGTCTCGGCGGTTTGACGGCCCGCCACCGCGGCGCGCACGGCGCGCCCGATGGGGGGCACGTAGGCTCTACGGCAGATGGCGGTTCTGCCCCAGGCGCTTCGCGGACAGACGCCGACACGCCTGCGCGATGACGTGCGAGTGCGCGCGCTCGCGCTCGGGCTCGGCCTGATTCCGCCGCGCACGATGCACTCGGCGGCGGACGCGCGCGTGCTGTTGGATGCGGCCCGCGGCGCCCGGCGGGTGGTCGAGATCGGCGTCTACGAGGGTGCTTCGGCGCTGGCGCTGCTCGACGTGCTCGCACCGGACGCGGAGCTGCACCTGATCGACCCGTTCGGCTCGCGCCCGGACGCGCTCCCAGAGGGCTGGGCGGCGAGCGAGTGGGCCACGCGGCGCGCGGTCGGCCGCGGTGTCCGGCGGCGCAGCGCCGCGGCGGCTGTGCACTGGCATGTCGGGCTCTCGCACGAGGTCGCCGCGCATTGGGACCGAGAGGTCGACCTCGTGTTCATCGACGGCGACCACTCCGAGGCTGGCTGCGAGCGCGACTGGCGCTCGTGGAACGAGTTCGTCGCGGTCGGCGGCTGCGTCGTCTTCCACGACGCCCGCGCCGGCGAGCCCGATGGGCGCGGCCTGCCGGGCCCGACGGCGGTGCTCACGCGCCACTTTCGCGGCGAGGCGACGGCTGGCTGGGAGATCGTCGCGGAGGCCGACCGCACCGTGGCGGTGCGGCGCCGGCCCTGACCGTCGAGCCGTCTATCGGGGAGGGTTGACGTCAGGACGCGCCCTGTGGTACGGTCGCCGCGACATGATGTCAAGCGTCGCAGAGGGGTGCGGATCACCCAGGCCCTCAGCAGGATCGTGCTTTCTTCGGGAAGCCAGCTGCGTGGGTCGGGACGCTTTGGGCTTGACCTTGACTCAGGAGATGTTTTCTGGCAAGGTCCTGCGCAACACCGTCGCCGGCTATCGGAGATAGCTGTCGGCGTCTGACTGGCTTCGGGAGGTTGCCCGGAGGGGGATGTCTCGTGGTCGGTCGCTTTATTCCTAGAGGGAAAAGGAGCAGTGGACAGATGAAACGCATCAAGATCCTCGGGCTGTGCCTCATGGTCGCGTGCGCGTTTGCCGCCGTGTCCGTGACGTCGTCAGCCTCAGCTGCCGTGCAGGGCCAGTGTGTGGCCTTCAAGCACGGCAACTTCACGGAAAGCAAATGCGCAACAGTTGCGGAAAAGAAGGGTAAACCGAGCCACAAGGGTGGCTTCGAATTCGAGCCGGCCGACAGCTGCTACCCCACCAAGGGCGGCAACTTCACCGAAAACAAATGCATAACGGTGGCGGGCAAGACGAAGAAAGGTGTCTTCACACCTGACCACAAGGGTGGCTTCGAATCAACCCCGAGCCCGGCGTACACCTCGGAAAGCACCAACGACGAATTGATCACCCCCGGTTTCGGAGCGGTCAAATGCACTAACGAGAAAGGCTCCGGCCTGGTCACGGGCGGCACCACATCGGTGACGTCCTCGCTGTTCACCGGCTGCGAATCGAGTGGTCAGCCCTGCGGCAACGTGGGTGCGGGCGAAATCCAGACGTTCTCGCTGAACGGCAACCTGACCGAACCGTCGACAGGTGTCGCTGAGACCGTCCTCACACCGACGAGCGGTAAATACCTCGCTGAGTTCGCGTGCGTGGGTGTAGCGTTCATCCGCACAGGTGGACACGTTGGTGGCAAGAACACCCCTGTGAACACGCAGGGCACTACGACCTCGTTCGCGTTTGAAAAAGGCGTGGAACAGGGTCTTGAAACCGAATTCTCGGCCAGTGAAAAATTCGAACCGGCCGAAACGCTTGGCCCGTTCGCTTCAGAACAGGTCGGCGTCTTCACCCTGGTCGGTAGTCCGGCCGAGGAGACCAAAGTCGAATAGCCGTACGAACATCGACTGAGCGACCACCAGTCATGGGGGTTGCGAGGTAGAAGTACAAAGCGTGCGCGGGGCACATGCCCCGCGCACGTTTTTGTTTTGGGCGACCCTTCGTCCCGTATCCGACGAGCAGCGCGGTGGCGTACGGTTGGCGCTTGACAGGCGCCGCTTAGCGGCTAGACTCGTCGGTACAGGAGAGGTCAAGGATGGCAAGCGCGATCGGGAATGGGAGAGGGATGTCGAGGGAGCAGGAGGAGCGAGAGTCGGTCGTTGGGTGGCCGCCGGCCGCGTGTGCCCGTCGTGCACGCGTCGATCGCGCTCTCCTAGGCGGTGCTCGTCGAGCATCACGACGCTCGCTCGCCGCACTGTGCATCCTCTTCGGAGGCTCACTCCTCGCGAGCGCGACCGCGTTCGGCGCGGTCGAAGGTCAGCGCGCGCACGAAACGACGCCGGGCTTCAGTTTTTCGGTCCCCGTCATCGAAACCACGAAGACGCATTCGGCGAAGCTTTCCGGGATCGCGGTGAGCAGGGAAACCGGGGACGTGTTCGTCGTTGAAGGCCAGCTTGGGGAGGTTGAGATGTTCAGCCCCAAGAAGAACGGCAGCGGCGAAACCATCGGCGTCGAAGAACCGCCAAAGATACTCACGGTTTCTCAGCCGGTCGCGGTTGCCGTCGACAACTCCGCGCTGCCGTCTTCATCCGACCCTTCCGTGGGCGACGTTTACGTGGCCAGCACCAAAGGCTTCATCTTCAAGTTCAACGCCGCCGGAACCCAGATCGAAAAGATCAAGGGTCTCGGCCCAATCGTCGGGATCGCGGTCAACGCCAGCGGCCACGTGTTCGCCTCAGAAGCCGACGGCGAAATCGTAGAACTGAACGACGCGGCCGCCAACGCCATTCTCACACATATCGAGACTCCGCTTGTACCCGAAAATACGACGCCAAGGGCACGGCGCGGGCTCGCGCTGGACTCCCATGGCGACTTCTACATCGGCTCCGACGGCTTCAGCGCGGAAGGAGCGGAGAATGCCCTACTGGCACAGCGGCGGGAAGAATTCACGGAGTTGAATTACGACTCGGAATACGGTGGCAACGGCGATGAAAGCGCCTACGCGGTCGTGGCAAAGCTCAATTCCACCGGAGCAATCTTGGTGCCCGCACTCGAGCCCGAACCGACCGGTGGCTTTGCCGTGGACCTCAATGGTGCCGAAGGGAACACGGGAGAACGCGACGATGTCTACGCCCTCGACCTCGTCGGCGCGGCTGGTGAAAAAACCACGACCGTCTCCGAGCTCGCGCCGCCCGTCAACGAAAACGAAACGGGTCAGCTTCTGCAGCGCTTTGCGATTCCCGGAGAAACGAACGGGTTCAGCGAAGGCGTTGGTATCGCGCTCGACGAAGCAACCGGCGAACTGTACGTTCTCGACGCCGTCACGACGTCAGTCGACGTCTATCGATTCGCCCCGCAACACAAGCCGAGCGTCACTGGCCTCTCGGCGCAGAGCTCTCCGTCCAGTCCAGGCACGTGGACGCTCGGCGCGGAGGTCGACGCGGGCGGCGCGCCGACGAGCTATCACTTCGAATCCGGCTCTGGGAGCTGTGCGCCTCCCGCGTCGTCGTGCAGCGCAACGCCATCGGTTGAAGTCGGCTCGGCGTACGGCCCTCAGGCGGTCACCCAGCCACTGAGCGGGCTCGCGCCGGGCTTCTATCACTACCGCGTGGTCGCGGAAAGCACGCTCGGCGCCGCCAGCGCCGAAGGGAGCTTCACTATCGACGCGCCGCTGGGCGGCCTGCCGGACGGGCGCCAATGGGAACTCGTGTCCTCTCCGGACAAGGATGGCTCGGAACTCGAAGCCATCACTCTCGAAGGTGGTCTGATCCAGGCGGCCGAAGACGGGGAAGCGATCACGTATGTGTCGAGCGGCCAGTTCGCGGGGCAGGAACCCGAAGGCACCCAGGCCCCGATACCCACACAGCAGCTCTCGGTCCGCGGTCCGAGCGGATGGAGCTCGACGGACATCAACACCGCTGCCGTCGCCAATGGCATCGAAACGGGATACGCCCGCGAATATCGCGACTTCTCGCCCAACCTATCGGTCGCACTCGTGCAGCCGTATACATCCTCGCTGTCGCCGCTTGCCAACCCGCCGCTGGCCGCCAGCGAAACCAAGCAGAAGACGATCTATCTACGCGGTGACCCGCCGCTCGCACCCGAACCACCCGTGGAAGCCGCGTTCGCTCAGACGCAGAAAAACGCGACTACCAACGGAAACGCAGGCTTCCTTGCGCTGGTCAACAACACGAACGAGAACATCTTCGGTCCCGGCGAACAGCAGTTCGGGGGACCCGCGAAAGTCGGTCTCGAATTCGAAGGCGCCTCAAAAGACCTGAACGCCGTCGCGTTCCGCTCGGAAACGGACGCTCCAGGCCTTTACGAGTGGGTCGGTCCTCAGCACGAACTGCAGCGCGTCGGCGTGCTGCCGAACGGGGTAACGGAACCGGACGCGCGGCTGGGGCTGGTCGGCGTGGGGACACGTCGCGGCACCGAGAACGCGATATCAGCAGACGGCTCGCACGTCGTTTGGTCGCCGGAAAAGGTCCGCGACCTCTATGTTCGTGACACGGAAACGCAGGAAACCGTTCAGCTCGACGCGTTTGAAAGCCCGGCACTCAAAGTCGCGAACGGGACAATAGGCCCCGGTGCCGACTTCGTCGCGGCCAGCGCCAACGGCTCGCGTGTGTTCTTCACCGACACCCAGCGACTGACGTCCAACTCCCACGCCACCGAAAAATCCCCTGATCTCTACGTCTACGAATTCAACCCGCTGAAGGCGACGCTGCGGGACCTCACGCCACAGCCCGGAGCCGATGTCCTCGTTGAAAGCTACGACGAAGGCAATGGCGTGCTCGGCATCGACGAAGAAGGCACCTACGTCTATTTCGTCGCCAACGGTGCGCTGACGCCCGACGCCTCCCCCGGGGGCTGCCCGAACAAAGAGTCGCCGCGCCCGGCGGGCACGACTTGCAACGTCTACGTGAGCCACCTCGAAGGCAGCGAATGGCACACGAGGCTGATCGCGGCCATCTCCGCGGAAGACTCGCCGGACTGGGGTGAGGGTGGGGGAGCCGGCTTGCAGCATCTGACCTCCCGTGTCGCGCCGAACGGCCAGTACGTCTCGTTCATGTCGAACCGCAACCTCACCGGCTACGAACCGGTTGAAGCCGGAAAACCAAACCGAGACGAGGAGGTCTACATGTACTCCTACGAAAGCGGACGTCTGGTTTGCGCCTCGTGCGTCTCGAGCGGCGCGCCGCCGGTGGGCGTGGAAGACCCCGGGGGTATCGCAAGCGCCGAAACCATCGAAGGCATCGGCCTGCTCGTCGATCGCCCGCAGACCTGGCTGAGTCCGAGGGATATCTGGCTCGCCGGCAGCGTCCCGGGATGGACGGCGATCGGAAACACGCAAGCGCTCTACCAGTCTCGCTACCTGACGAGCAACGGCAGGCTGTTCTTCACCAGCCCGGACGACCTGGTGCCGGGCGCGACCGGGCAGAAGGAGATGGTCTACGAGTACGAGGTTCGAGGTCAGGGGAGCTGCGAGAACGAAGGCGGATGCGTGGCGCTGGTCTCCGGTGGCAGCTCCGGTCGCGAACAGGCGTTCGTCGATGCGAGCGCCAGCGGCAACGACGTCTTCTTCCTGAGCGCGGCGGAACTGACGCCCAACCCTGAAAACAGCCATTCGCTGTATGACGCGCACGTGTGCGAAGCCAGCTCGCCCTGTACGAGCTCGAGCGACACCTCAACGCAGCAGTGCGACGAAGTGGCGCTCGAATGCAGGCCGTCGCCCGGCTCGCCTCCCATATTCGGCCCACCTGCGAGCGAAAGCACCTCCGGCCCGGGGAACATCACACCGCAAATCGGGAAAGTCGAAGTGCTTCCGAGCAAAGTGGTGGCGAAACCAAAACCGTTGACGCGTGCCCAGAAGCTCGCGGCCGCGCTGAAGGCGTGTAAGAAGGACAAGAAGAAGAGCAAGCAGCTCGCGTGCGAACGGGCGGCGCACAAGAGATTTCCTGCGCCCGCGAAAAAATCTTCGGTCGCGAACAGGAAGCCGGGCGTGAAGTGATCCCGCGCGGGCTGACATGGGTTTCGCGTCTTGTGCTCGCGGGTGCGCTCGTCATCGCTCTCGTGTTTGCCGCCTCTGCGTCGGCCTCCGAAGCTATCCCGGCGCCCAAGGTCCCACACTGGGAACTCGAAACGCGCGCGGCACCAACGAGCCTGCCGCTCAAGGGTCAAGGTGGGATTGCGATCACGGCCGCGAACATCGGAGACGAAGGGGCGTTCGCCAGCAAGACGAGCCCGATCCGGATCAAGGACACGCTGCCGAAAGGGACCGAAGTCGAACCGACCGCGAAGATAAAAGGCGCGAACCTGTTCGGCGGGACGTACAGGTTTACGCTGCAGGGGGGCGGTGCGGAATTCGGGTGCACCCACGCCGTCACGGCCGGGCGTACGGTCGTCGAATGCACCATGGGCGACGTGGTTGAACCATTCGAAACCATGTACATCCTGATCCCAGTCAAGACGGAATATGCCGAACCGCCCGCCAAAGCGCCGTCGGGCACCGAAATCGAAAACGTGCTTGAACTCCAGGAAGGGCAGGAAGCTGGGAAGTCGACCCCGACGCCAGTAGTGAGCACCAAGATGCTCAGCTTCGGGGGCGAAACCAAGTTCGGGGTCGAAGAACCCGTCGGCGAAGGTGAACCACGCGGCTTTCGGATAACACCGGAAAACGACGAATTCAAGCCCGATGAACTCGCCGGCTCGCACCCCTTCCAGCTGACGACCACCGTCAACTTCAACCAGACATTCGCGCGTGGCAGCAACGGTGCGAATGCGGAAAAGCTGCCGACCGGGCTGGCTCTGCCGAAGGACCTGAACTTCAAGCTGCCCGCCGGCCTGATCGGCAACGCGACGTCGCTGCATCAATGCACCGACGCGCAGTTCAGCACCAAATTCAAGAACAACGTGAACAGCTGTCCCGAAGACACCGCGATCGGCGTAGCCGACGTCACGGTCAACAATCCCAATCCGTCGACCTTTGAATTCGTGACGTTGGCTGTGCCGGTCTTCAACCTCGAACCGGGCCCGGGCGAGCCCGCCCGCTTCGGCTTCGAGTCGTTCAGCGTGCCAGTGATCCTGAACACGTCCGTGCGCACCGGCGAAGACTACGGCGCCACGGTCAGCGTCGTCAACGCCTCAAGTGACGTCGAGGTGCTCGGCAGCAGGGTCACGATCTGGGGAACGCCCGCCGACCCGCGTCACGACAGCGCACGCGGCTGGGCGTGCCTCGGCAAAGGAACCGACGAGCCGGGAGAAATACAGCCGCCACCGAAATGCGGTGGAGAGACGCCCAACGAAAACGCGTTCCTGACGTTGCCGACCGCATGCGGAACGCAGAGCGCGTCGATGAGCGGCAACACCTGGGACGGTACGACCCTGCCCACGCCGCCGCCAAGCGAATTCAGCCTCGAGGGCTGTGGCGAACTGCCCTTCAATCCGTCGATCACGGTGACGCCCGACAAGGAAACAGCCAGCACCCCGTCCGGTTTGACGGTCGAAGTGAAGGTCCCGCAGGAAGAAAGCACGCTATTGGAGAGCAAGCGTGCTGAGGCGGATATCAAATCGACGACGCTGACACTTCCCGAAGGCCTCGAGACCAGCGCCGGAGCGGCGAACTACCTGCAGACGTGCAGCGTGCAGCAAGCTGGCTTCGCCGGTCAGAACACCGATACGGGGAGCGCTCTGGGGAGCGATCTCGAAAAGCAGGGATTCTCGTTCCTTGCCCCGCTGCCGCGGGAACAAGGTCTCGAATCCGCATGCCCGCAGGAATCCAAGATCGGGAAGGTGAAAATCAAAACGCCGTTTCTTGCCGACCCGCTTGAAGGCTCGCTGTATCTGGCCGTCCAGGACACGGACCCGTTCTCGACTCCGCTGGTGCTGTACCTGATCGCCGAAGAACCCGAATCGAAAGTGCTCGTCAAGCTCGCGGGCGAAGTCAAAATCGAAGCCAACGGGCAGTTGGTGTCTACGTTCAAGAACACGCCGCAGGCCGCGTTCGAAAAGCTCACGCTGGAACTCTTCAACGGGTCGAAAAGCGGTGCTGAAACGGCCGCGCAGGCAACACCGGCCTTCTGCGGGTCCTACGAAGCGAAGGCGAACTTCAAAACTTGGTCGGAGGCGCCCGGACAGCCCGAACCCGAAGAAAATTCCGGTTCAAGCTTCGCAATCACCTCGGGCCCGCACGGTGGCGCCTGCACGCAGAAGGGCGAAAAACTGCCGTTCGCGCCGAGCTTCCAGGCGGGCTCGACCAACCCCGAAGCGGCCAAGTACTCGCCGTTCACGCTCACGATTGCCCGGCCCGACGGCAGCCAGGCGCTCAAATCGATCGACATGGAACTCCCGCCCGGCCTCGCCGCAAAGCTCGGCTCTGTGCCGCTCTGCGGCGCACAAGCGGCCGAAGAAGGAACCTGTGGCGAAGAAAGCAAGATCGGCGAATCGATCACGTACTCCGGCCTTGGCAACGCGCCCGTGAGCCTGGCGGGCAAGGTCTACCTCACGGGCCCATACGACGGCGCGCCGTTCGGGCTCTCGACCGTGACCGACGCCACGAAAGTCGGTCCGTTCAACATCGGACGGATCGTGGTGCGCTCGGCGATCAACGTCAACGAAACGACCGCGGCGGCGAACATCAACACCAACAAGACGAACGTGTACCGCTCGACCGGGCAAATCGAACACTACGAAGGTCTTCCCGAATTCATCGAAGGTCTGCCCGCGCAGATCAAACAGCTCAACGTGAACGTCAACCGGCCCGAATTCGAGTTCAACCCGACGAGCTGCACCCCCATGTCCGTCACGGGCACGCTCGCGGGCTACGAAGGAACGAACGTGCCGGTGTCCTCGCCATTCCAGGCCTCGAACTGTGCCTCGCTTGCGTTCGCGCCGAAACTGACCGCCAGCGTCGTCGGACAGGGGAGCAAAACCGAAGGCACGACGTTCGCGGTGAAGATCGAATTCCCGAGCGCGGGCCAGGCGAACATCCACAAGGTCGACCTCACGATCCCGTCGAAGCTGCCGTCGCGCCTGACGACTATCCAGAAAGCGTGCCTCGAAGCCGTATTCAACGCGAACCCCGCCTCCTGCGACGAAGGCTCGGTCATCGGCGAAGGCGTCGTGCACACGCCGGTCTTCAAGAACCCGCTGCGCGGGCCCGCCTACCTCGTCTCGCACGGCGGCGCGGCGTTCCCGGACGTCGAGTTCGTGCTGCAGGGTGAAGGCGTAAAGATCGTCGTGGATGGCAAGACCTTCATCCACGAAGGCATCACCTACTCGAAATTCGAAACCTCGCCCGACGCTCCCTTCTCGACCTTCGAAACGGTCTTCCCGAAGGGTCCGCACTCGGCGCTGACGCCCAGCGTGCCGGAAAAGGAAAACTTCAATCTCTGCAAACAGACGCTGACGATCCCGACGGAAATCACCGGGCAGAACGGCGCGTTCATCAAACAGACGACGCCGGTCGTGATCACGGGTTGCAAAGGCGTTGAAGCCTTCATCACCGGGAAAGCGAAGATCAAGAAACACTCGGTCAAGGGCTCAACGCTCAAGCTGGTCGTGTTCGTGCCCAGCGGCGGACACATCACCGTCAGCGGATCCGGTCTGCGCACGCTCAAGAAGTCCGTCTCGAAAGCCGGCACCTACACGCTCGAGGTCAAACTCGGACCGAAAGGCAAAACGGCCGTCGCGACCAAGCACCTCCTGAAAGTGCACGTGAAGCTCGGCTTCCAGCCGACTCACGGGAGGGCCTCATCAGCCCCCGTGAGCGCCACGTTCCACTGAGCTACGGCTCATTCTGCAGCGAGCGCCACAGATAGCGGCTCGCGAGCGTCCGGTACGGCCGCCACGGCTCGGCGATCCGCTCCATCGTGGCCGCGTCCGGTAGGTCGTCGAGCGCGTAGGCGCGTTCGATCGCGCGGCGGATGCCGAGGTCGCCAACGGGCAGCACGTCGGGGCGGTCGAGGTGGAACATCAGGAACATCTGCGCCGTCCACAGACCGAGCCCCTTTACCGCGACCAGCTCGGCGATCGCGTCCTCGTCGGACAGCTCGTTCAGACGCTCGAGCTCGAGCTCGCCCGAGATCACGTGCTCGGCGAGCGAGCGCAGGTAGCTGACCTTCGCGCGCGACAGGCCCGCGGCCGCGCGCAGCTCTTCTGGGTCGTCGGCGAGGATCTCCGCCGGTGTCGGCGGGCGCCCTTCGAAGCGATCCGTCAGGCGTCCGTAGATCGCTCTCGCCGCGAGCACCGACAGTTGCTGCCCGGTGATCGCGCGCACGAGCGCGCCGTAGTGGTCGGTTGATCCGATTCCCACCCGCCCGCGCCCGGCGCGCGAGTCGCCCAAAGCGCCGACCGCGTCGATCAGCCCGGCGAGCACCGGGTCCGCCGCGCGCAGATGGGCGACCGCGCGCTTAGACAGAGGGGAGCGCCTCGAGCGCGACGGGCTCGCCGTCGAGCGCGTTCAGCGCGCGCTCGAGCGACATCGCCAGGCACGTGAAGCTCGGCGTGTCGCGGACGGTGTAGCGCGAGGCCTCGGTGGTGCGCAGCCGCTGCACGAGGTCGAGGAACGTGCCGACGTCGTCGGTGTCGAACGCCACCACGAACTCCTGGTCGTCGAGCCCGAAAGAGTAGGTCGTGTGGTTGTCCACGCCCGGATATTCGCGGCCGACCTGGATGTGTCCCTGCATGATCTGCCAGCGCTCATCCGCCGGCAGCGCGTACCACTCGCGCGACTTCACGAACGGATACACGAACACGTAGCGGCCGCGAAAGCCGCGCGGGCGCACGCGCTCGTCTTCGGAGTACTCCGAGCTCTTGCGCATCCCCAGGAACGAGTACGGAATCTGCGCCCACTGCATCAGTCCGCTCTGTGCCAGCACCACGTGGAACTCGTGGATCCGATCGAGGTTCTCGGCCTCGGAGATCAGCAGCAGCTCGGCATCGCCGCGCGTACCCACGAGCGAGAAGCTCTGCAGCAGGTGCCCGTCGGCGAAGTCCTCGCACGCCGCCGCGAACTCGCGCTTGTGCTGGGCACGAGTCTCGCCGTCGAGTCGCCGCCACGCCGGGTCGAGCTTCAGGAACGTGTACTTGACGAAGTGCCGCGAGCTCATGCGCTCGATTATCGCACCGCCCGGGCCCTCCACGACCCCTTGGGGGGATAGAGTAGGCGCGTGCGGATCGCGCTGCTGTCGCCGTACTCGTGGACCTATCCCGGTGGTGTCACGCGCCACATAGAGGCGCTCGCTTCCGAGCTGGCCGCGACGGGACACGAACCACGCATCCTCGCGCCCTTCGACCCCGACGACGCGCTCTCGCGACGCCTGCACCGCGGCGCGCGCCCGCAGCAGCGCACCGTGCCGGAGGAGTTCGTCGCGCTCGGGCGCACCGTCGGGCTGCCCGCCAACGGCGCCGTCTCCAACATGGCGCTCACGCCCGCTGCGGTATTCGCGATGCGCCGCGAGCTGCGCGAGGGCGGCTACGACGTGCTGCACGTCCACGAGCCGGTTGTGCCGTTCCTCTCCTGGTTCGCGCTCACGAACGCGGGAAGCCTGCCGCTCGTCGGCACCTTCCACACCTACTCCGAGAACGCGCTCACCAACGGCATCGCCGCCGGCCCGCTCGGCGGCCGTCGACGCATGAACCGCCTGCACGCGCGCATCGCCGTCTCAGAGGCCGCCGCGTGGACCGCGCGCCGCTTCTACGGCGGTCGCTACCGCATCATCCCCAACGGCGTGCACCTGCTCGACGGCGCCGAGCACGCCGATGCGCCAGCGGCGCAGCGCGAGCTGCGGATCCTGTTCATCGGTCAGGCGGTCGAACGCAAGGGGCTGCCGGTGCTGCTGCAGGCGTTCGAGGCACTGCGCGACCAGATCCCTGCGACCCTCACGCTCGTCGGCGCGAGCGCCGAGGAGATCGCGCCGATGATGCTCGATGACCGCGGCGTGCGGGCGCTCGGCAAGGTCTCCGAGGAGCGCAAGCTCGCCGAGCTGGCACGTGCCGAGGTTCTGTGCGCGCCCTCGCTGCACGGCGAGAGCTTCGGCATGGTGCTCACCGAGGCCTTCGCCGCCGCCACCCCCGTCGTCGCCTCTGACATCCCCGGATATCGCGATGTCGTGCGCGCTGGCACCGACGGACTGCTCGTGCCCGGCGGCGACCCGCTCGCGCTCGCCGAGGCGCTGCGCGAGCTCGCCCTCGCCCCCGAGGCTCGCGAGCGGATGGCGCTCGCGGCACGCGAGCGCGCCGAGCGCTTCGCGTGGCCGCGCGTGGCGGCCGAGGTGCTCGACTGCTACGAGCAGGCGATGCGGGTGGGCTCCCCCGCCACCCGCCTGGGACGCGCCGCCGTGCGCTACGGGCTCGCTCCTGCCGACCTGCAGCCGCGGATCCCAGCCGAGCGCCTGCCGTCGCTGCTCGCGCCCGGGCCGCCGCTGGTCGGCGGCGCGCGGCGCCGGCGCACGCTGCGCCGCGCAGGCGTGGTCGCCAGCACGCTCGTGGGCGGCGCGCTCGCCGCGGTTGCGCTGCAACGCGTCGGTGTGACCCGTGTCGCCGCTTCGCTGGTGGCGTCCAAGCCCGGGCTGATCGCAGCCGGCCTTGCGCTGATGTGTGCCGCGATGTTCGCGCGAGCGCTCTCGTGGCACTCGATTCTCGCCGCTGCTCCCACGTGGCGGCCGGTAAAACGTCGCGACGCGATGCAGGGCACGTTCATCGGCGTGCTGATGTCCGCCACCCAGCCCGCTCGACTCGGCGAGCCATCGCGCGCGCTGATCGTCGCGCGCCGTCTCGGCCGCGCGCGCGAGACGCTGCCGATCGTCCTCGGCACGATCGTCTCGCAGACGCTGCTCAACGTGCTCGCGCTGCTGATCCTCGGCTGCGTCACGCTCTCGAGCGCCACCGTCCTCGACCGCCACGACCGCGCGCTGGCGCTGATCGCGCTCGCACCGCTCGCCGCGCTGCTCGCGCTGGCGATCGCGCCAGTGCTGGCGCCGCCCGCCGCGTTGTCGCGCTCGCGGCGATTGCGGGCGCTGCTCGCCGCGGCGCGGCGCTCGCTGTTGCGCCTGCGCGACGGCATGCGGGTGTTCGCTAACCCGCGACACGCGAGCGTCGCGACCGTCACGCAGCTCACGGCGTGGGCGCTGCAGTGGCTGTCCTGCTGGGTGCTGCTGAGCGCGCTCGGCCTCTCGCAAGCCGGCGTCGGCGCCGCCGCCGCAGTGCTGTTCGCGGTCAACGTCACCGCCGTCGTGCCCGCCACGCCCGCGAACATCGGCGTCTTCCAGGCCGCGTGCGTGCTCGTGCTCGCCGGCGCCTACCACGTCTCCACGCCCGAAGCGATCGCCTACGGCATCGTCCTGCAGGCGGTGGAGCTCGCGAGCGCTCTGATCATGGGCTTGCCCGCGCTCGTCAACGAGGGACTGTCGTGGCGGGAAGTGCGCCTGCGCACGATGCACGCGGCGCCGGTCAAGCTCGGCCCGCTGCCCGCCTCCACCGTCGCAGTCGCATCAGCCGGAGATACGCTGGCATAGCGATTCGGAATAGCTTTGTTCCGAATAAATGAACTGTGCCGCCAGTCTGGATCATATGCAGCCTAAAGCAGGGTTCGCTGCGGCAGCGGCGTATGAGTCCCGCATGTCCGATGCCTGGGTGTATCTGCTGCGCTGCGCCGACGGCTCGCTCTACACCGGCTGGAGCACCGACGTGCAGCGGCGGCTGACGCGTCATCTCGAAGGGACGGCCAGCCGCTACACCGCCAGCCGCCTGCCGGTGGAGCTCGTGCTCGCCCTGCCGATGCCCGATCGCAACACCGCAATGCGCGAAGAGGCGCGGATCAAGACGCTCGATCGCGACGCCAAGCTCGCCCTGATCGCCGCCTCCCAGCTGCCGTCGAGCTGAGCTCCACGCGCCGGCGCGAAGCACGACTGCGCATCCGCGCCGGGTGCGGGCGGCCGTTTAGGGCATGATGAGGGCATGGCCTCACGACCTCCGGCGCGCAGCGTCAAGATCTCAGACGACGAGCGGACCGGCTGGTCCTCGGATCGTCCGCGGCGCGACGGTGCGCCGCCGCGACCGCTCGACCTGACCGTCCACTGTCGCGTGCTCACGCCCGCAGACCGGCTGCGCTACTCGCCCGGGAGCCTGCTGGTCGTGCTCGGCGCCTCCGTCGACGAGCGCAACGCCTTCCTCGACCGCCTGATCGAGGACCGCGCCAGCCTGCTTTCGCTCGAGAAGGTGCGTGCGCTGCTCGCCGGGCGCGTGGCTCAGGATGAGCTCTCGGCGCGCGCGCAGGAGCTGCTCGTGGCCGCCGTTTCCAAGCGCCTGGAGAACCGCGAGACGGTCGTCCTCGCTGCCGACGGCTTCGAGCCGGCGGAGCGCGAGCCGTTTGTGCGCATCGCCGCCACGCTCAAGCGTCCGCGCCACCTGATCCTGTTGGAGACCGCGCGCGAGCAGGTCGCCGAGGAGGATCTGCCGGCGCTCAACGAGCTGCGCCGCGCCCTCGACGCCGGCGAGCTCGGCGGCGAGGGCTTCCAGACGGCGCTGCGTCTCGGCGGTGGCACCGCGGGCGAGGTGAAGCGGATCCTCTTCCGCCCGCCGCCGCGCGAGGACTAACTCCGCGTAATTCATAGTTTATTACCCCCTTTAGGAAATCTCCGTTTTACTAGAGATTTTTTACTTCCAAGCTGTTTCTCTCGGGTATGATCCTTCGATCGCGCGGTGGCTTGCACTGTCAACCGCTGTCATAATTCGAGTCGCCGATCGAGGCGAAGGGGATAGGGACCGAACACATGTCGCAGAATGCTCGTCGTTTGGTGGCGCTTGCGGCCACGCTTGTCGTCGTCGGGGGGATGTCCGCCGCCGCCGCGCCCGCATTCGCTGGAATCACGCTCACGCTGACGAACCACGCCGTGTCCGGCTACCTGACGCCGAAGAAGCTCGGCGAACCGGTCGTCCTGCCCAAGCACTCGACCTTCAACGGTGTCGTGAAGCTCGCCTCGAGTCCCCCCACCCTGGGCTGGGGCGGCACGCTGACGGGCTCCTTGAGCGTCCCGCCGTTTCAGGCGTCACTGAAACTCGGGGGGCTGATACCGACGAACGTCGGTCTGACCTTCACCGAAGTCGGCACTTCGGAAGGAACCATCGGCGAAGCCCCGGCTGCCGACTGTCCTGACCCGGCGCTCCCTGGACCCTGCGCCCAGATGAAAGTCACGAGCAAGGCAATCCTCGGAATCACCGAGGTTGGCTTGCTCGGGATCGGCGTGCCCGTCCACTGTGAGACCTCTGAACCGGTCGTGTTCAACCTGACCGACGACCTGACATTCGAAGAAGTAACGGAAATTGGACCGCACTTCACGGGCACGGTGACGATTCCGATCATCAGGTGCGACGGCCTCGAAGGCCTCACGGTTGCGCCACTGCTGACAACGTTGATGTCCGGGCCCGACAACCCGTACGCCCTCTACATCGGGCTGCGCGAACCGGAAGCGCCGTCACTCGAAGCCGAAACCGCCAGCGCTGTCTCGCAGGTGTCGGCACTGCTGCAGGCGCGTGTCGACCCCAACGGCGAAGCGCTCAGCAGCTGCGAGTTCGAATACGGCACGACCGCGTCCTATGGCTCGACCATCCCGTGCGAGCCCGAACCGAGCGCGATCAAGCATCTGTTCGTGGGGAACTTCGTGCACGGCCAGGCGGCCGGCCTGAGCGAAGCCACGACCTATCACTACCGCGTGGTTGCCACCAATCCGCAGGGCACCACAGACGGCCCCGATCACGAATTCACGACGCTCGGCGCCGCGGGCGCACCTGAATACGGGCAGTGCGTCGCTCAGGCGGGAGCCAACTACACCGACGAAGGCTGCGGCGTGGTCGCCGAAAAGAAGGGCGTGCCGGACCACAAGGGCAAGTTCGAATGGGTGCCCGGCCCGGCTTCCTCGGCGTGTGTGGCGCAGAAGAAAGGTGAATACACCGAAGCGAGCTGTGCCACCAAATCCGCAAAGCCCAAGAAGGGGACGTTCGAAAAACTAGCCGGGCCCGGCTTCACCTCGAGCAGCGGAGCGGTGACCCTCGAAACGCCGGGTCTTGGCCGCACCGTGGTGTGCAGCGCGAGCTCCGGGAGCGGCGAAGTCACTGGGCTGAGCTCGGGCGTTGAGCGCGTCACGCTGACGGGCTGCGAAGCGGCCGGCAGGAGGTGCACGAGCGAAGGCTCGAACAGCACGCCTTCCGGAGCGGCCGGTGTGATCGACACGAACCTGCTCGACACGCGGCTGCTCGGCTCACCGGCGGAAGTATGGA